>Ga0160461_1000039_pt1 | contig 213086 bp, 190 predicted proteins | sample HID1975I_E6MG_FD_108266 | JGI IMG/M metagenome (GOLD analysis project Ga0160461, IMG submission 108266) | Enriched soil microbial communities from UW Madison campus, WI, USA - HID1975I_E6 MG | ecosystem: Environmental > Terrestrial > Soil > Unclassified | place: USA: Madison, Wisconsin... | reverse complement strand
GCCGGCACGCGCGGCTTCCACCGCGGCGTTGAGCGCCAGGATGTTGGTCTGGAACGCGATGCCGTCGATGACCGAGATGATGTCGGCGATCTTCTTCGACGATTTCTCGATGTCGGCCATCGTGGTGACGACCTGGCCGACGACGTCGCCACCCTGCGAAGCGACAGCGGCGGCGCCGATCGCGAGCTGGTTGGCCTGGCGGGCATGGTCGGCGTTCTGGCGCACGGTGGAGGTCAGTTCCTCCATCGACGCGGCGGTCTCTTCGAGATTCGCGGCCTGCTGCTCGGTGCGGCGCGACAGGTCGTTGTTGCCGGTGGCGATTTCCGACGAGGCGGTGCCGATGGCGCCGGACGCGGTCTGGATGCGCGCGACGATGTCGGTGAGCTGGGCGACGGTCGCGTTGGCGTCGTCGCGCATCTGTGCGAACACGCCGCGGAAATCGCCGTCCATGCGCACGGTCAGGTCGCCCTGGGCGATCGCCTGCAGCAGGGTCGAGACCTGGCCGAGATTGCGGTCGGCAGTGGTCATCATCGCGTTGAGGCTCTGGACCATGCGCCGGAAGTCGTCCTGGAACCGCGACTCGTCTCCGCGCAGGCTGAAGTCGCCGGCCGCGGCGGCGGCCGCCAGCCGGTTGATCTCGCCATTGATCGTCATCAGGCTGGCCTTGGCGGCGTCCATGGCCTCGTGCAGCACCGCGCGGCTGCCCGGCAGGCGACGCGCATCCTGCGACAGGTCGCCATTGGCGTAGCGGTTGAGGACTTCGATCGCATCGGTGATGGCGTCGAGGTGCTCGAACATCATCGTGTTGGTGCCCGCGGCCAGTTCGCCGTAGACGCCGGGGAAGTCCTCCGGCATCCGGTGGCGCATGTCCTCGGCCGCATGCAGCCGGATCATCTCGCGGGTCTCGCGCGAGTAGCGTTCGAGCATCTGCACCATTTCGTCGGTGGACCTGAGCATCTGGCCGATCTCGTCGCGGCCATGCTGGCCGGTGCGCACGCTCAGGTCGCCACGCGCGACACCCTTGATCGCGGCGAGCGCGCGGCCCAGCGGCTCGAGCACCGAGCGGCCGATCAGCCAGCCGAACGCGGCGTTGAGCAGCACGAGCAAGCCGCCGACGAGGGTCATGATCGCGGTGAAATGCAGCGCCTGCGCCTGTGTGTCGTCGAGGTAGACGCCGGTCGTCAACACCCAGCCCCAGGGTGCGTACAGGCCCGAGTACGAGGTCTTGGCCACCGGGTCGTCCTCGCCCGGCTTGGCCCAGACGAAATCGACGTTGCCACCGCCCGCGCGCGCAGCCGCGACGAATTCGGGATAGATGGCCTTGCCGTTGGGGTCGGTCACGCCGGAGACGTCCTTGCCGACGAGGTCCTCGCGCACGGGATGCATCAGCAGTGTCGGCTGCTCGTCGGTGACGAAGAAGTAGTCGACGCCGCCGTTGGCGCGCATCGCCGACAGTGCACGCAGCGCGGTCGCCTGCGCTTCGTCGAGCGGCATCTCGCCGGCTTCGGCACGGCGCGCGTAATCCTCGACGATGCCGAGCGCCATCTGCGTCTGCGCCGCGAGTCCGTCCTTGCGGGTCTGGTTCAGATCCAGGAACTGGACGCGTGCGGCGACGATCGCGAGCAGCACGATGCCGACAGCCACGAGTCCCGTCTGGATCAGGAACTTGCGCTGCATCGGCAGATCGGACAGCACGCGGAGCAGGGGAGCAAAGAATTTCATGGGCATGGCGGTGGATGGGGCTTACTCCGATATCGGCCGCTGCACGCAGGATTTGAGCCGATCCGCCGTTTCAGCGCGGCCGAGGACGTGCGTTCGCGCACGCTTTGGCGACGTGGATAGACAGGCCGGTCGATGCCGGCGGTGTCGTATGGGGGGGCAACACGGTGGCGGTCCGGAAATGCGCGCTGCATGGCAGGCGCGGCCCGGCTGCATGCCCCGGCCTGCCCGATGGACTGGCGGGCTTCGTGGCAGGAAAGAATCGGGGGGAACGAGTTCGGGAAGTCTCCGGGATGAACCCGGCGCCCAGTTCGAGAGGCGGCCGTCAGGCCGCCTGGGGTACCCGCAGCGAACGCACAAGTCCGCCGACGTCGACGATCAGCGCGACGCGGCCGTCGCCGAGGATCGTCGCGCCTGACACGCCGTCGACACGGCGGTAGTTGTTCTCGAGGTTCTTGACCACGACCTGCTGCTGGCCGAGCAGTTCGTCGACCTCCAGTGCGAGCTTCTGGCCGTCACCCTCGACGACGACGACCAGCGCGTCGTCGCGGCGCTCGTGGCCGTAGCGGTAGTACTCGTTGAGCGAGACCAGCGGCAGGTAGTCGCCGCGGACCCGCAGCACGCGGCCATCGCCGACCATGCTGCGCACGTCTTCGGCCCGCGGCTGCAGCGCCTCGATCACGTGCGACAGCGGCAGGATCAGGGTCTGGTCGCCGACCGACACGGTCATGCCGTCGAGGATCGCCAGCGTCAGCGGCAGGCGGATCACCACGCGCGTGCCACGGCCGAGCGTGCTTTCCAGCTGCACTTCGCCGCCCAGCGCCTGGATGTTGCGCCGGACCACGTCCATGCCCACGCCGCGGCCCGACAGGTCGGTCACCGCCTCGGCGGTCGAGAAGCCGGGCTGGAAGATCAGGTCCCAGACCTGCGCATCGGTCGGCTTCTCCGGCACCGGCAGGCCGCGCTCGAGCGCCTTGGCCAGGATGCGTTCGCGGTCGAGGCCGCGGCCGTCGTCAGTGACTTCGATGACGATGTGGCCGCCCTGGTGCGACGCGGCCAGGGTGATCGTGCCGGTGCCGTCCTTGCCCGCGGCGACGCGCGCGTCGGGCGCTTCCAGGCCGTGGTCGATCGAATTGCGCACCAGGTGCACCAGCGGATCGCCGATCTTCTCGATCAGGCCCTTGTCCAGTTCGGTGCCTTCGCCCACCGTGCGCAGCCGCACCTGCTTGCCGAGACGCGCCGACAGGTCGCGCACCAGGCGCGGGAAGCGGCGGAACACCGCGTCGACCGGCAGCATGCGCACGCCGATCACCGCTTCCTGCAGGTCGCGGGTGTTGCGCTCGAGCAGGTCGAGACCCTCGAACAGCCGCTCGGCCAGTTCCGGATCCAGATTGACGCTGACCTGCTTGAGCATGGCCTGGGTGATGACCAGTTCGCCGACCAGGTTGATCAGGCCGTCGATCTTGTCGGTGCTGACCCGGATCGAGCTTTCCGCGGCGTCGGGTGTGTTGCCGCCGGCCGTCGGGGCAGCAGGGGTGTCGACAGCGGCGATCACCGGCTCCGGCGCCGCGGCAGGCGCGGCGACCTCGGGCAGGATCGGCTGCACGTCGAGCTTGCAGTCGTCCTCGACCCACGCGAAAGCCTCGTCGACGGCGGCGCGCGGCACCGGGCCGAGCAGGCCCAGGTCCCAGGCCAGGTAGGCTTCCAGCGGATCGAGCTGTTCGAAGCCGGGCAGACGCTCGGCGCGCAGCGCGACCTCGAGCGGGCCGAGACGGTCGAGCTCGCGGATGATGCGCAGCGGATCGTTGCCGCTCATGAACAGCGACGGCGCCGGCGTGAAGCCGATCCGCCAGCCGGTAGGTTCGACCTGCGGCACGTCGGCCTTCACCGCGACCGGCGCCGGCGCTTCGGTGCCGGCGAGCACGGCATTGAGCCGCGCCTGCACGGCCTGCGAGGCCTGCGGGTCGGCCGGGCGGCCGGTTTCGGCCTCGCCGAGCAGTGCGCGCAGCACGTCGACCGAGGCGAGCATCGCGTCGATCGCGGCGCCGGTGACCGCACGCTTGCCGGCACGCAGCTCGTCGAGCAGCGTCTCCAGCACGTGGGTCAGCGCGGCGACCGCGTCGAATCCGAACGTGGCCGCGCCGCCCTTGATCGAATGCGCGGCGCGAAAGATCGAGTTGATCAGCTCCGGATCGCGGTCACCCTGTTCGAGGCGCAGCAGGCCGGCTTCCATCGCTTCCAGCCCCTCCCGGCTTTCCTCGAAGAAGGTGGCGTGAAAGCGCTGCATGTCCATGCTCATGGGAACTCGGCCTGCGATCGGGATATGTAAAGGCCGACGTGGGTCAGCCCAGGACCTTCTGGACGGTGGCGACCAGCTGTTCCGGATTGAACGGCTTGACCAGCCAGCCGGTCGCGCCGGCGGCCTTGCCCTCGGCCTTCTTGTCGGCCGCCGATTCGGTGGTCAGCATCAGCATCGGGGTGAACTTGTAATCCGGCAGACCGCGCAACGCGCGGATCAGCGAGATGCCGTCCATGTTCGGCATGTTCACGTCGGTGACGACGGCGTTGAAGCGCTGCCCCTGCGCGCGACCGAGGGCGACCTGGCCGTCCTCGGCCTCGTCGACGTCGAAACCGGCCGAGGTCAGGGCGAAGGCCACCATCTGGCGCATCGAGGCCGAATCGTCCACTACAAGAATGCGTGCGCTCATGCGGCGTTCTCCACTGTGCTTGCGTCTGTTGCGTTTGAAGGATCGGAAAACTCGTCGTCGAGCCCGAGCGCGGCGCCCAGCCCGAGCAGCCGCGCGGCGTCGCGCAGCGCCTCGCTGCAGCCGCGCAGCTCGGTCGGATGGCCGGTGCCGTCGCGGCTGGCGAAGAACGCGCACAGCACCTGCAGGCCGGCGGTGTGCACCCGCCGCACCTCGGTGCCGTCGAGCACGACCGCGTGCGCCTGCGTCAGGTACGGCGTCAGCCGCTCCTTCAGCCCGGTGCTGGCCTCGATGCCGAGGTCATCGCCTAGATGCACGGTGTCCATCGCGTTTTCCACAAAAGGGGGTCGGACAGAAATAGCGGCAGCGCCCACTGGTTCTTTAGCGCTGCGGGAACAGCGGGATCGCCATCAGGCGCTTGGCGTCGAGCAGCAGCATCATCGCGCCGGCCAACCGGGCGATGCCGCGGATACGGTGGTCGCCGACCGGAGCCAGGCGCGAGGTGTGCGTGCCCTCGATCTGCGCATCGCCGATCAGCACCACATCCTCGACCGCCGACACGCGCAAGCCGAGTACGTCGCCGCTGTCGTCGAGCACGATGATCCGCGTCGATGCGGTTTCGGCCACCGCCGCGTCGCCGAGCTGCAGGCCCAGGTCGACCACCGGCACGACCTGGCCACGCAGATTCATCACCCCCGCCAGGCATGGCGCGGCGCCGCGCAGCGCCAGAAGGGGGGCCGGCAGCACGACCTCGCGGATCTTCAGCAGTTCTATCGCATAGGTCTGCTCTCCGCAGCGCAAGCGCAGCCAGCGGGCCGTCCGATCCACGGCGCGGCGTTGCTGGGCTGGCGCCGGCGACGTGACAGCGGGCGTCGACGGCGCGGTACGCGCGGGTGATGCGACGAAGACCTTCGACGGTGCGACACGCATCGCCGGTGGGGGGAGCGTCGAGACCGGAGCCGCGGCGGGCGTTGGCGCCGGCGCGGCGACAGGTTTTTCGACGGACACCGCGACAGGTGCGGGCGCGGCCGCACGCGCCACCGGCGCAACCGCCACCGTCTCCGGCGCAGCAGCCGTCGACAGCAACATGCCGAGGTAGTCGTCGACGACCCCGGCCGGCGTCATGCCGCCTGCTCCAGCGCCGGGTCCTGGGCCAGCAGCCACTCGAGTGCCCGCGCATAGGCCGCCAATGCCCGTCCGGGCGGATCGCCACTGAACACCTGACAGGCCAGGGCATCGGCGTTGCTGAGTTGCGTATCGACCGGCACCGCCTCGCCCCAGATGCGGCCGGCGTAATCGCCCCGCAACTGGGACAGGGTTTCGCGGCCGATACGGGTGCGGCGGTCGTACATCGTGGGAATGATCGACACCGGCAATGGCCGCTGGCGCGAACGTTCCACCATCTCGCCGGTACGCACCATGCCGGCCAGACCGTACAGCGCCAGAGGCTCGCACTGGGTGGGCACGATCAGCCGATCGGCCGCGGCCAGCGCGTTGACCATCAGCAGACCGAGCGTCGGCGGGCAGTCCAGCAGGACGGCATCGTGGCCAGCGGCGTGCCGGGTGATCGCCTGCGACAGCGCAAGGCCGAGACCCGGCTGGGTCGCGCTGCGTCGTTCCAGTGTGGCCAATGCGGTCTGTGCGCAGACGAAATCGAGGCCATCCGTCGGCGAGGTCCGCGTCAGCGAGGCCAGCGTCGGCGGCGGCGTACCGAACAGGTCGATCACGCCGGGCGGCTGCGGATCGCTCGGCACGCCGAACGCCCGTGTCAGCGACGCGTGCGGGTCGAGATCGACCAGCAGCACACGCAGTCCACGCGCGACCATGGCGCGTCCGAGGGCGAGCGAGGTCGTGGTCTTGCCCACGCCTCCCTTCTGGTTGGCGATCGCCCAGACGCGCATCAGCTGTCTCCTTGCGGGGGTGGAATGGGGGTGGAGGAACCGGGCGCGCGCGCGCCGGCCACACTGGGTACGGGCGCAGCGGGATAGATCGGACCGGGCGGTTCGGGCGCGGGCTGCCGGGGGTCCGGCGCGCCCGTATCGGGTGTCGCCAGCACCATCAGCACGACGCGGCGGTTCGCGTTGCGACCGGCATCGGTGTCGTTCTCCGCTTTCGGGCGGTATTCGCCGTAGCCGACCATGACCAGGCGCTCGGGCGCGAACCGTTCGCGCACGAACAGGTGCACCACACTCGCAGCGCGAGCGGCCGACAGTTCCCAGTTCGACGGAAACTGCGAGGTGGCGATCGGACGGTCGTCGGTATAGCCCTCGATCCGGATCGGATTGGGCAGGTCGCGCAGCACGTTGGCCAGGCGCCCGAGCAGTTCCTGCGCGCCGAAATCCAGCGAGGCCGAACCGCTCTGGAACAGGATGTCGCTGTTGATCTCCACCTCGAGCCAGAGCTCGGAGCGGCGCACGGTGATCAGCCGCGCGCGCACCATTTCCGACAGCGTGTCCTCGAGCTGCAGCGCGAGCCTGGACAGCTGTTCGCGCGCGGCGGCGATCGCCGCGGCGTCGGCGCCGCTGTCGCCGATGCGGTCGGCGCGCATCTTGGATTCGAGCATCGGCCGCAGCGGCGAGTCGAGCAGCGGGGACGCGCTCGGTCCGCGCTGGGTGCTGCCGCGCGGGGTCGCGCTCGGACGGCCGACCATGGCCTCGCTGCGCTGGTTGTCGCCGATCTGGATCGGCTCGATCGAGCGTGGCGGCGCATTGAATGCGCTGGCCAGCGACGCGGCGACCGCGCGGTACTTGCCCTCGTTGAGCGATGACACCGCGTACATCACCACGAAGAAGGCGAGCAGCAGCGTCACCAGGTCGCCGTAGGGAATGGCCCAGGCTTCGTGGTTGACGTGCTCTTCGTGCTGCTTGCGTCGTGCCATCTGCGTGGCCGGTCAGTGCAGGAAGCCGGCGAGCCGCGCCTCGATGTTGCGCGGATTCTCGCCCTGGGCGATCGCGATCAGCCCTTCGATCGCCAGCTCGCGTTCGCCGCTGCGCCGGCCGATCACGCTCTTGAGCTTGGCCGCCATCGGCAGGAAGAACATGTTGGCCGAGGCGATGCCGTAGATCGTCGCGGTGAACGCCGCGGCGATGCCGACACCGAGCTTGCTGGGGTCGGCGAGATTCTTCATCACCGCGATCAGCCCCAGCACCGCACCGACGATGCCGAGGGTGGGCGCATAGATGCCCATGCCCTCGAACACCTTGGCTGCGGCCAGGTCGTTGTGTTCCTCGCCCTGCAGGTCGATCTCCAGCATGTGCCGGATGGCCTCGGGCTCGACGCCGTCGACCAGCATCTGCAGGCCCTTCTTCAGGAACGGATCGGTCTGCGACTCGACGTGGCTTTCCAGTCCCAGCAGGCCCTGCTTGCGCGAGACGTTGCTCCACTCCAGCAGCTGCGCGATCAGTGCGGCGCGGTCGGAAACGGGCGGCTTGATCACCCAGCCTGCGATGCGCATCGCATGCTTGAACACCGGCGCCGGCGTGTGCAGCAGGATCGATGCGACCGTGCCGACCATGACGATCAGGAATGCGGCTGGCGACCACAACGCCCCGAGACCGGCGCCCTTGAGCACGCTGCCGCCCAGCAGGGCGACGAGTGCAAGCAGAAGTCCGGCGACGCTGAAGATATCCATGGTCGTGATATCGGCGGGAGGGAGGGGGACTTGAATCGAGGGCGGGCAGAACGATGTGTGTTCAGCGCATGCGTAGCGCGTCGACGTCGAGGATCAGCGCGAGGCGGCCGTCGCCGATCAGCGTGGCGCCGGCATAGCCGGGCAGGCCACGCAGGGCGCGCGGCAGCGGCTTGATGACCACTTCCTCACGGCCGCGCACCTCGTCGACGACCAGGCCGAAGCGGCTGTCGCCGCGCTGCAGGACGACGATGGTCAGCAGCGTGGTGTCCTGCGCAGGCTGGCCCAGCCAGTGGCGCAGATCGAGCAGCGAGAGCGTGTGCGAGCGGCGGTCGAGTGCGGCGCGGCCGTCGAACCAGTTGACCGTGCGCGCCGGTGCATGCAGCACCTCCTGCACGCGCGCCAGTGGCAGCGCGTAGCAGTCGTCGGCGGCGTGCACCAGCAGTGTCGGCAGGATTGCCAGGGTCAATGGGACGCGCAGCGAGAAGCGGCTGCCGCGGCCGAGTTCGGAGTGCACCTGGATCTGGCCGCCGAGTTCGCGGATCCGCGATTGCACGACGTCCATGCCCACGCCGCGGCCGGAGATGTCGCTGACCTCGTCGCGGGTGGAGAACCCCGCGAGGAAGATCAGGTGGAGGCATTCCTCGGCATTGAGGCGCGCGGCGGATTCGGCGTCGATCAGGCCCTTGTCGCGGGCCTTGGAGCGCAGCTTTTCCGGGTCGATGCCGGCGCCGTCGTCGTGGATCTCGATGCCGACGTAATCGCCCTGCTGCTGCGCGATCAGTCGCACGCGGCCGGCGCGCGGCTTGCCGGTCGCTTCGCGCAATGCGGGCATCTCGATGCCGTGGTCGATCGCGTTGCGCACCAGGTGGATCAGCGGATCGGCCAGCGCCTCGACCAGGTTGCGGTCGAGTTCGGTCTCCGCGCCGACGAGGTCCAGATCCACTTCCTTGTCGAGCGCGCGGGCGACGTCGCGGGCGAGCTTGGGAAAGCGCGAGAACACCTTGCCGACGGGCTGCATGCGCGTGCGCATGACCGCGCCCTGCAGCCGCGCGGTCGCGTTGTCGAGGGTGGTGACGGCGCGATCGAGATCCTCGTCGCGCAGCCGTGCGCGCAGGGTCTTCAGTCGATTGCGGGCCAGCACGAGTTCACCGACCAGGTCGACGATGACGTCGAGCCGCTTGGTGTCGACGCGCACGGTCTGTTCGCGTTCGGCCGGCGAGCCGGATGGCTTCGGTGCCCCGGCAGGCGGTGCGGTGCGCGGCGCCGGTCGCGGAATGGCGGCCGGCGCTGGTGTCGCTGCAGCGGGTGCAGCTGCCTGCGTGCCCGGCGCGGCGCCGCCGTGCAGCTGGTCGAGCAGGGCTTCGAATTCGTCATCGTCGATCATGTCGGCGACGGGTTTGGCGGCCGTCGCCGCAGGCGCGGCCACGCCGGGGGCGGCGCCGCCATGCAACTGGTCGAGCAGGGCCTCGAACTCGTCGTCGTCGATCATCGCCGGCGCCGCGGCGGCCGCCTGCGTGCCCGGCACGCCATCGCCGTGCAACTGGTCGAGCAGGGCTTCGAACTCGTCGTCGGAAATCATCTCGCCGCCGGTGGCCGCGGCGACGGGCGCTGCCGCCCGCACGGGTGCCGCGACCGGCGCATCGGCAGGCGCGAAGCCCGCGATCAGTTCGGCCGGTGCGCTCGGGACGGTGTCGCCGGTCTCGATCGCGTCGACCATCGCCTGCAGCCAGTCCAGCGACTGCTGCGCGGCGTCGAAGTGGCGCGGCAGCAGCGTGGTCTGGCCGGCACGCACCATGCCCAGGGTTTCCTCGGCGGCGTGGCACAGCTCGACCAGCGGTGTCGCGCCGAGGAAGCCGGCGCCGCCCTTGAGCGTGTGGAACGCGCGGAAGACCGCGTTGAGGCGCTCGCGGTCGTCGGGCGTCTGTTCCAGACCGACGAGCTGGCCGCCGAGGTCGTCGAGCAGTTCCCGGGCTTCGAGCACGAAGTCGGCGACGATGTCGGGCGACTGCATCAGCGTCGACCCGCACCGGTGGAACGCACGAGCGCGGCGCGGCCGCGCAGCCGCACACGGCCTGCGCATGCATCCGCCCGTCCGGCTGTACAGGCGCACGCGCGGGGCGGCGTCATCACTCGTTCGTGTTTCGACATAAGAATTCCCGTTCCTGCATGCCGCGCACGCGCCAGGGCGCGGCGTGGCGTGTTCCGACCGCGTGGTCGGCCTTCAGAGCCCCAGGTGCGACAGCAGGTCGTCCGCGTCGCTCTGGCCGACCGTGTTGCGGTCGAGCCCGGAGACCGATGGGCCGTTGCCGCGCTGGTTGTCTTCCTTCGGCGGCAGGCCGAGGGCACCGAAGCCTTCGTGCACGCCACGGACGATCCCGGCGACGCGGCGGATGATCTGGCCGCCGAGGTCCTGGTGGCTCTGCGCCAGCGCCATCTCGCGCAGGTTCTCGCGCAGCGACTCGACGGTGGTGATCTGGGTCTCGTCGAGCGGACCTTCCTTGAGCCGGGCGACGAGCGCGCGGCTGTCGTCGATCAGATCCAGCGTCCGGTGCGTGGCCTGTTCCGTCATCTCGACCACGTGGTCCAGACGTGCGCAGGCATCGTCGAGCCCGTTGCCTTCGGCGGGCGTCGGCGGCAGTGTGTCCAGCGCCTGCGACAGTTCGCGTGCAAGCCTGCCGAGGCCGTTTACCAGGCTGCGCGCGCGTGCATTCGCCAGTGCGTCCACCTGCTGGCGCCAGCCGTCCTCGTCGCCGCGCTCCAGTGCTTCGAGCGCGTCGTGCAGCATGTTGGCCAGGCGGGTGCGTTCGATGTCGGGCGTGGTCATGCCGCGCTCCCAAGGCGCTCGAAGATCTTGCCGAGCTTCTCTTCGAGGGTCTGCGCGGTGAACGGTTTGATGATGTAGCCGTTCACGCCGTTCTGCGCGGCTTCGATGATCTGCTCCCGCTTGGCTTCCGCGGTCACCATCAGGACCGGCAGCGCGCGGAACTTGGGATCGGCGCGGATCGCGCACAGCAGTTCGATGCCGGTCATTCCCGGCATGTTCCAGTCGGTCACCACCAGCTCCACCACGTCCTGGCGCAGCACCGCCAGCGCACTGTGGCCGTCTTCCGCCTCGACCGTGTTGTTGAAACCGAGATCGGACAGCAGGTTCTTGACGATCCGGCGCATCGTCGAGAAATCGTCGACGATCAGGATGCGGATGTTCTTGTTCAAAACGTGTTCCTCGAAAAAAGCGTGCTGCGGTACGGGGGTAGGGCGCGGGGCCCAGGTCGTCAGTCGTCGGCACCGAAACCGGTGTCTGCGAGTTCGAAGGCGGTGAGCCGGCCGCGCAGGCGTATCACCGCCTGGCCATGGATCTGGCAGACGCGCGACTCGCTGACGCCGAGCACGGCGCCGATCTCCTTCAGGTTGAGCTCCTGCTCGTAGTACAGCGACAGCACCAGCTGCTCTCGCTCCGGCAGGTGGCCGATGGCCTTGCCGAGCTCGCGGCCGAACTCGCCGCGCACCAGGGAGTCCTGCGGTGTGGGCACGCCGCCGCGGTTCACCGGCTCGACTTCGCCATGGTCTTCGACATGCGAGTCCAGGCTCAGTACCTGGCCGCGTGCGGCGTCTTCCAGCAGGCGCTGATACTCGCCCAGCGGCAGGTCGAGCTTGGCGGCGACTTCCTGGGCGCTGGCGGCGCGACCGCTGCTCTGTTCGATTTCGCGGATCGCCGCCGCCGCTTCGCGCGCGCGCCGGTGGACGGAGCGGGGGACCCAGTCGCCGCGGCGGATCTCGTCGATCATCGAGCCGCGGATGCGGATCGACGCGTAGGTCTCGAAGGAGGCGCCCTGATCGGCGTCGTAGCTGCGCGACGCCTCGAGCAGACCGATCATGCCGGCCTGCACCAGATCGTCGATCTCGACGCTGGCCGGCAGGCGCGCGGCGAGATGGTGGGCGATGCGGCGCACCAGTTCGGCGTGCTGCACGATCGGGTCGGGCGTGTCGGCGGTGCGCTGCACCGCCTGGTAGTGGCGTGCGGCGAGGTTCATGCGGTCGCTCCCTGGCGCAGCATGCGCTCGACGAAGAACTCGACGTGTCCGCGCGGCGCGGTCGGTGCCTGCCAGCGCGAGATGCGGCGGGCGATCTCGATCAGCGCACGCGCCGACGGGCTGCCCGGATACGCGAGCACCACCGCCTGCTGGCGTTGCACCGCCATGCGCAGCCAATCGCACTGCGGCACTGCGCCGAGGTAGTTCAGCGAGACGTCGCCGATAAAGCGCTCGCACACGCGCGACAGTTTGTCGTGCAGGTTGCGACCTTCCTGCGGCGTGCGGACCATGTTGGCCACCACCTGCACGCGGTCGACGCCGCGCTCGCGTGCCAGCACCTTGATCAGTGCGTAGGCGTCGGTGATCGAGGCGGGTTCGTCGCAGACCACGACGATCGCGTCCTGCGCGGCCTGGCAGAAGGTCAGCACCGAATCGGTGATGCCGGCCGCGGTGTCGACCACCAGCAGGTCGAGGTCACGCTGCAGGTCGTTGAACACGTTGACCAGGCCGGCGTGCTCGGCCGGACGCAGTTCGGCCATGTGCCGGCGGCCGGACGCGGCCGGAACGACCAGGACGCCACCGGGCCCTTCGAGGATCACCTCGTCGAGCTCGCAGCGGCCGGCCACCAGATCGGCCAGCGTGCGTTGCGGCGACAGGCCCAACAGTACGTCGACGTTGGCCAGGCCGAGGTCGGCATCGAGCAGCAGCGTGCGTTGGCCCATGCCGGCCAGTGCGACCGACAGGTTGGCCGAGACGTTGGTCTTGCCCACGCCGCCCTTGCCGCCGGTGACGGCGAGGGTGCGGACGGGCTTGAATGGATGGACGGACATCGGCAGGCGCTCAGGCGACGGCATGGTCGTGATTCCGGAATGCGTGCTCCGGGGCAATCGGCTTATCGGCATCACGGCGGAGATCTTCAAGGCGGAGCACGAGATGGGCGGCATGTGCGCGGTGCAGGTCGTCCGGAATCCGCTGGCCGTCGGTCACCCAGGTCAGCGGCAACTGGTGATCGACCACCACGGACAGGGCGCTGCCCAGCCGGCTGGTCTCGTCGAGCTTGGTCAGCACCACGCCCTGCGGACGGGCGTGTTCGAACCGGCGGACCACTTCGTCCAGATCCGCGAAATGGGTATTGGCAGGCAACACCAGCAATGTGCGCACCTGACGCGCGGCGCGAAGCCAGTTGAGCTGGCCGGCGAGCGCACGATCGCGCTGGCTCAGGCCTGCGGTGTCGACCAGCACCAAGCGGTACTCCTGCAGCTTCTGCAGGAGCTGGATCAGGCTGGCTTCGCTGTCGGCCTCGTGCACGGCGATGCCGAGCTGGCGTCCATAGCTGTGCAGCTGTTCACGGCCACCGATGCGTGACGTGTCGGTGGTGACCAGGGCGACGTCGCGCGGCTGGTGCAGGGCGGCGTAGAGCGCAGCCAGCTTGGCGATGGTCGTGGTCTTGCCGGCGCCGGTCGGACCGACCAGTGCGATCACGCCCGCTTCGGCCAGCGGATCGATCGGGCAGATCGGAAGCTGTTTGGACAGCAGTGCCAGCATCAGGCCGCGGACGCGGGCATCCGGGGTGTCGGCGGGAATCTGCAGCACGGTGTCGCGGGTGATGCCCGCATCGAAGCCGTAGTCCTCCATCAGTTCCATCGCCTGGGCGCGCGCAGGCGACCCGCGCAGCCGCTCGTCGGTGAGACGCGCCATTTCGCGTTCCATCATCAGGCGCATCTGTGCCAGCTCGTCGCGCATCTGCGCCAGTTCTCCGTCGCTCGCGGGCGCTGGCGGCGTGGGCACGGTGGTCAGAATGGGGGGCGCGACCGTCGCAGGTGTCAGGGGCGACGGAATCTCGTCGCGTGGATTGCGTGCGAGCGGTGCGGTCGCGGCTGTTTCGACCTGCGGCGTGTCGTCGCGGTGGCCGGCAGCGAGCAATTGGGCGAAGGTCGGACCGTCGATGGCGAACGTGGCGGGTTCCGACGGTGCGTGCATGGGCGCAGGCAGTGCGGTGGGCCCCGACACGGCTGCGGCAGGTGCAGCGGCGCGTGCCGACGTCGCCGGGGGAGGGCTTGCAGGCGCGGCCTGGGGGCTGAGCTCCTGCAACCAGCGCTCGGACGGCGCCAGCTCCCTGTCGGCAGCCGCGGCGCGTGGCGAAATGGATGGTGCGATGGATGGCCGCGGCGTCTCGCGCTGCGCATCATCGATGGCGCGCTGTACGTAACTTTCGTCGTAGTTGCTGGCAGCGACGATTTCCACGCCTTCGTCGATACGACGGTTGGACAGGATCACGGCGTCGGGGCCATGCGCCTGCCGGACCAGTTGCAGCGCACTGCGCATGTCGGCGGCGACGAATCGGCGGATTTTCATGAGCAGGCGTTCTGGATGCGGGGATGGAGGTTCGGGGAAACGGATGCAGTCGTCGGATCTGCTCCACGACCTTCGGTGTTCGGTGTCGCTCGTGTCATTGCCCTCTCTCCGCGTTCGCAGAATCCGCTTTCACGAATCCCGATCCGAATCAGGTGATCAATTGATCGTGCCCAGCAGCTTCAGCCGCTTGTCTTCCGGTACTTCGTTGTAGGACAGCACCGACAGCCCCGGCACGCTGTGGCGGACCAGACGCGCCAGCGCGGCGCGGACCTGCCCGGGCACCAGCACCACGGCCGGTTCGTTCCTGGCTTCCTGCTGGCTCGCACAGTCGGCCAGACTCTGCTGCAGGCGCTCGGCCAGGCCCGGTTCCAGTGCTGCGCCGGCGCCCTGCGCGGAATCCTGCAAGACGCGTTCCAGAGTCGGCGCCAGCGTGTAGACCGGCAGTTCGGCCGACGGTCCGGCGATTTCCTGGACGATGAAGCGGCCCAGCGCGGTGCGCACTGCCGCCGTGAGTTGCCCCGGATCCTGGGTATGCGCAGCGTGCTCGACCAGCGCCTCTGCGATGCGACGCAACTGGCGGACCGGAATGCGTTCGACCAGCAGGTTCTGCAACACGCGCACGACGACTGCCAGCGGCAGCGCTTTCGGTGTGAGGTCCTCGGCCAGCTTCGGCGCGCTGCGCGACAGCGTCGCCAGCAGTTGCTGCACTTCCTCGTGGCCCAGCAGTTCCGGTGCCTGCTCGCGCACCAGGTGCGAGAGGTGCGTGGCGACCACGGTCGCCGGATCGACGACGGTGTAGCCGGCGGCCTCGGCCTGCGCGCGGTACGGCGGCAGGATCCACAGTGCGTCGAGCCCGAACGCCGGATCCTTGCCGGGAATGCCATCGATCGGATGCAGCGCGCCGCCCGGATCGAGCGCCAGCAGACGGTCGGAATGGACCTCGGCGGTCGCGACCGGCACGCCGTGCACCAGCAGGCGGTAGGCGGTCGGCGCGAGTTCGAGGTTGTCGCGGATGTGCACCGGCGGGATCAGGAACCCGACATCCTGGGTGAGCTTGCGGCGTACCGCCTTGATGCGTGCCATCAGCTCGCCGCCTTGGGCCTTGTCGACCAGCGGGATCAGCCGGTAGCCGACCTCCAGTCCCAGCGGATCGACCGGGCGCAGGTCGTCCCAGCCCAGTTCGGCGTTCGCGGCCTGCTCCGGCGCGGGCAGCGCGGCGGCCTCGGGATCGGCCGCGGCGCGTTCGGCCTCGAGGCTGCGCTTGCGCATCGCCCACGCCGCGTAACCGACGATCGCCGCCAGGCTGAGGAACGCGAAGTTCGGCATGCCCGGCACCAGGCCGACGACCAGCAGGATGCTCGCGGCAATGGTCAGCGCCTTGTACTGGCCGAACACCTGGCCGGTGACCGCGCCACCCATGTCCTGGTTGCGCGAGGCGCGGGTGACCAGCAGCGCGACCGCAGAGGACACCAGCAGCGCCGGCAGCTGCGAGACCAGACCGTCGCCGATCGACAGCAAGGTGTAGGTCGCCGCGGCATCGCCCATCGGCATGCCGTGCTGGAGCACGCCGATCGCCAGGCCGCCGAAGATGGTGACGAACAGGATCAGGATGCCGGCGATCGCGTCGCCGCGGATGAACTTGCTGGCGCCGTCCATCGCGCCGTAGAAGTCGGCTTCCTGGCGGACTTCCTCACGGCGGATCTTGGCCTCGTCACGCGTGAGCATGCCGGCATTGAGATCGGCGTCGATCGCCATCTGCTTGCCGGGCATCGCGTCGAGGATGAAGCGCGCGGTCACTTCCGACACGCGGCCCGCACCCTTGGTGATCACGACGAAGTTGATGATGGTCAGGATCGCGAACGCGACGATGCCGACCGCGAAGTTGCCGCCGACGACGAACTCGCCGAAGGATTCGATGACCTTGCCGGCCGCGCCGGGACCGTCCTGGCCGTGCAGCAGGATCACCCGGGTCGAGGCCACATTCAGCGCCAGGCGCAGCATCGTGGTGACCAGCAGCACGATCGGGAAGATGCTGAAGTCCAGCGGGCGCTGGACGTAGATCACCGCCAGCAGCACGACCAGCGAGATCGCGATGTTGAAGCTGAAGAGGATGTCGAGGATCGTCGGCGGCAGTGGCACGACGACCATCGCCAGCAGCGCCAGCACCAGCAGCGGCGCGCCCAGGCCGTTGCGCAGCGCGTCGAAGACCCGCTTCGGGCCCGAGGCCATCACCGCGCTCATGCGCGGCCTCCGGTGTCACCCTCGTCGACGTCCAGATCGGCCAGCTGCGGCTGCGGCGTGCCCGCCCGCCAGCTGCGCAGCTGGTAGACGTAGGACAGCACCTGGGCGACGGCGGCGTAGAGCTTCACGGGGATTTCCTGGCCGATGTCCGCTTCCCGATACAAGACGCGTGCCAGTGGCGGCGCCTCGACCAGGGTGATGCGGTGCTGGGCGCCGACCTCGCGGATCCGCAGCGCCAGTTCGTCGACGCCCTTGGCCACCACGCGCGGCGCGCGCATCGCGCCGCCGTCGTACTTCAACGCGACCGCGTAGTGGGTCGGGTTGACCACGATCACGTCGGCCGTGGGCACGTCCTCCATCATCCGGCGCTGCGACATCTGCTGCTGCAGCTGGCGGATGCGGCCCTTGACCTCCGGCCGGCCCTCGCTTTCCTTCATCTCCTCGCGCAGTTCCTGGCGGGTCATCTTCAGCTTCCGGCGCCAGTTCCACTTCTGGTACGGCGCGTCGAGCAGCGCGAGCAGCAGCAGCGCGCCCGCGGTCGCCATCAGCATCCACAGCGCGAACTTCAGGCCGCCGGCCGCGGCCTGCTCCAGCGGCTGGTTGATCATCGCCCGCAGCCGCGGCATCGACGGCCACAGGAACAGCGCCGCGGCCGTGCCGACCAGCAGCACGCGCAGCAGCGACTTCAGCAGTTCGGCCAGGCCCTCGGGGCCGTAGATGCGCTTCAGGCCCGAGACCGGGTTGAGCTTCTTGAGGTCGGGCACCAAGCCCTTGGTCGCGAAGTTGAAGCCGCCCATGACCGCCGGCGCGACGAAGCAGGCCAGCAGCGTCGCCAGCAGCAGCGGCGCCAGGATCCACATGAAACCGAGCATCAGCTCGCCGGTGTGGCCGAACAGGTTCTGCGGCGATTCCAGCAGGGCGATATCCGGCGACAGCGCGCCGCGCATCCAGTCCTTGGCGCGCGCGATGATGCCGCCGCCCATCGCCAGCAGCGAGGCGACACCGGCGCCGAACACGGCCACGGTCGCAAGTTCGCGCGAGCGCGGGACGTTGCCCTTCTCGCGTGCGTCCTGCAACCGTTTCTGACTGGGTTCTTCGGTCTTTTCCTGACCGTCTTCGTTTTCGGCCATGGCCGCGGCGCCGGGTGGGGATGCCGATCACGTTGCAAGCGGCGTGCCCCGCGCATTCCGAACGGTGAGTCACCGCGTTCGTGAGAGCGGCCTCGGTCGCGATTCCGGCACTCCCCGGATCGCGCGCGAGCGCGCTCCCGGCCGGGACGGCTCAGCGGCCCAGCGGCACCCGCCCGGCGGCATCGAACGCGGCGTCGTAGAGCCGCTGCACCGGCGGACCGAGTTCGCCGGCCAGCATCGCGATCAGGAACAGGCCCACCAGCACCGAGATCGGCAGGCCGAGCTGGATCGGGTTCAGCGCCGGCGCGGCGCGCGACAGCACGCCGAAGGCCAGGTTCACCGCCAGCAGCGCGACCATCACCGGCAGCGCCAGGGTCACGCCGCCGCGCAGCACCAGCGAGAAGAACTCAGGCGCGATGCGCAGCGTGGCCTCGACATCGGGCAGCGCGGTGCCGACCGGCAGCGCCTCGTAGCTGTGCACCAGCAGCGCGATCATCGCCAGATGCCCGTTCGCGGCGAAGAACAGCAGGGCGAACGCGAGATAGAACCACTGGCCGACGACACCGGACTGGACACCGCGAAGCGGGTCGCTCATCTGCGCGAACGACAGGCCCGAGCCTTGCGAGATCAGCTCGCCGGCCAGCGCGCCGGCCTCGAACACCAGCCGCAGCATGAAGCCCATCGCCGCGCCGACCGCGAGCTCGCGGGCGATCGACAGGATCGTGGCCGCGTCGAACCCGGTCCATGCCGGCGGCGCCGGCAGCAGCGGCGCCAGCGCCAGGCTCAGCACCAGCGCAGCCATCACCCGGATGCGCGCCGGCAACGCGCGCGTGCCGATCAGCGGCATCGCCATCAGCAGCGCGCCGATGCGCAGCGCGGTCCACAGCAGCGTGCCGATCATGCCGAAGGCCTGCTGGCCGTCGATCGCCATCTGGGTGGCGGCATCCATCAGCGCTGGCCTCCGCGCGTGCGCATGCTCAGCCGATCAGGTGCGGAATGCTGCGGAACAGCGTGGTCGTGTAGTCGACCAGGTACGACAGCAGGATCGCGCCGAGCGCGAACAGCGCCGCGGTCAGCGCCGCGGCCTTGGCGACGAACGCGATCGTCGGTTCGTTGATCTGGGTCGCGGCCTGGACGATGCCGACGACGACGCCGACCACCAGCACCGTCGCCAGCAGCGGACCGCCGACCCACAGGGCGACCTCGAGGCCACGGCGCAGTTCGGTGAGGGCGAGTTCGGGGGACATGGCCGGCCGCCGTCAGTTGAAGCTGGCGGCCAGCGTGCCGACCGTCAGCACCCAGCCGTCGACCAGCACGAACAGCAGGATCTTGAACGGGGCGGAGATCAGCATCGGCGACAGCATCATCATGCCCATCGACATCAGCACGCTGGCCACGACCAGATCGATGATGATGAAGGGGATGAAGATCAGGAATCCGATCTCGAACGCGGTCTTGAGCTCGCTGGTGACGAACGAGGCGACCAGCACCTGGAACGGCACGTCGGCCGGTCCTGCGTAGCCGCTGTGCCCGGCGAGGCCGGCGAAGGTCATCAGGTCGGTCTCGCGGACCTGGGCCAGCATGAAGGTGCGCAGCGGGGCGGTGCCGAGGTCCCAGGCGGTGCGGAAGTCGATGCGCCCGTCGAGGTAGGGGCCGAAGCCATTGCTCCATGCGGCTTCCCAGACCGGCGTCATCACCAGCGCGGTCAGGAACAGCGCCAGGCCGACCAGTACCTGGTTCGACGGGGTCTGTCCGGTGCCCAGCGCCTGCCGCAGCAGCGCGAGCACGACGATGATCCGGGTGAACGCGGTCAGCACCAGCAGCATCGACGGGATCAGCGTGATCGCCGTCATCAGCAGCAGGGTCTGCAGCGGCAGGCTCACCGGCGCGTTGCCGATCTGGCCCACGGTGACGTCCGGCAGCGCGGGCAGCTGCGGGGCGCCGGGCGCGGCGAAAGCGAGCATCGGCATCAACAGGCCGAGCGCGAGGATCCACATCGCGATCCGGCGCGGGCGAAGACAACGGGGCATGTCAGGAGTCCTTGCGCAGCCGCTGCGCGAGCAGCTGCTTGAAATCGGGGAGATTCTTCAATGTCGGCATCTGCGCCGGCGCGGCTTCGGGCAACGGTGTGGGCAGCACGTGCAGCGTGCGTACCCCGCCGGCACCGATGCCCAGCAGCAGCTGTTCGCCGCCGACCTGGACCACCGCCGCGCGTTCCTTCGCACCCAGCTGGATGCTGGCGACCACGCGCAGGCTGTCGGCCTGGCGGAATCCGCCGCCGGGCAGGCGCCTGAGCAGCCAGGCGAGGCCCAGGATCAGGCCGAGTACCAGCACCAGGGCGAGGAACGCGCCGCCGAGACCCGGCGTCTGCGGCGCGTGCGCGCCGATCTGCATCGGTGCCGACGGCTGTGTCATCACCGGGATCGCGCGCGCCGGGGCGCTGGTCGTCGCGATGACCGCGGCGAAGTCGGCCGGCATGTCCATACCGGTTTCGGCCGCGACGATCGCCGCGGCGTCGGCCACGTCGGTCTGCGGCGCCGGCGCCTCGATGTCACCGGTCTCCGTATCGCCGGCAGGCGGCGGCGTGTCGCTGCGCGCCGCGTCGTCGTTCACGCGCGCAGCCGCGGGCGCGACGGCCGTGGCCGCCGGCAGGGCGCTCGTCACGATCACCGCAGTCTCCGGATCCGTTCGCTCGGGCTGACGACGTCGGTCAGGCGCACGCCGAAGCGGTCGTTGATGACCACGACCTCGCCATGCGCGATCAGCGTGCCGTTGACGTAGACGTCCAGCGGTTCGCCGGCGCCGCGTTCGAGTTCGATCACCGAGCCACGGTTGAGCTGCAGCAGGTTGCGGATCGGCATGCGGGTGCGGCCGACTTCCAGCGACAGCGCCACCGGCACGTCGAGGATGACGTCGAGGTTGAGATCCGTCGCATCGAGCGAGCCGTCGGCGCGCAGGTCGTCGAACTTGGCCGGCGCGGCGGCGTCCTGGAAAGTGTGGTCCTGGGTGGTCATGCGGGCGGATCCTGGGGTTCGGGGCGGCGCGGCGGCTGCGTGCCGGGCGGTCGGGTCTCGGTGATCTTCACGACGTTGCAGCCGTCGGCGGTGCCGAAGCGGCCGGTGAACACGGGAATGTTCTCCACGCACACCGGCACTTCGGCCGGCAGGTCGATCGGCAGGATGTCGCCGACCTTCAGGCGCGTGAGCTGGCGCAGGTCGATGCTGCGCTTGGCGAGGATGCTCGACACGGTGACCTCGGCCGACATCAGCTGCTCGCGCATCGAGACGTTCCAGCTCTCGTCGCGGTCGACGCGGTCGCTCTGGATGCCGGCGTCGAGCAGTTCGCGGATCGGTTCGAGCATCGAATAGGGCAGGGTGATGTGGATCTCGCCGCCGCCGCCTTCGAGTTCGACATGGAAGCGGCTGACCACGACGTACTCGCGCGGGGTGACGATGTTGGCGAAGTGCGGGTTGATCTCGGAATTGACGTATTCGCACTCCACGTCCAGCACCGGTGCCCAGGCTTCGCTGATGTCGGCGAAGGTCTGCTTGAGCATCAGCTGGATCACGCGCATCTCGGTCGGGGTGAACTCGCGGCCCTCGATGCGGGTGGGATAGCGGCCGTCGCCGCCGAAGAAGTTGTCGACCACCGCGAACACCAGCTTGGGCTCGAACACCACCAGCCCGGTGCCGCGCAGCGGCTTGAACTTGATCAGGTTGAGGTTGGTCGGCACGTACAGCTGGTGCAGGTAGTCGCCGAACTTGACCAGGTCGATGCCGCGCACCGACAGGTCGGCCGAACGCCGGATCAGGTTGAACAGGCCGATTCGCCACAGGCGCACGAAACGCTCGTTGACCATCTCCAGCGTCGGCATGCGGCCGCGGATGATGCGGTCCTGGCTGGCGAAGTCGTAGGTGCGCGCGACGCCGGGGTCCGGTGCCGGCTCGGTGTCCACGACGCCGGAATCGACGCCGTGCAGCAGCGCGTCGATCTCGTCCTGGGAGAGCAGGTCGTTGCTCATCGGGCGTGGCTCACTGGGTCACGAAACTGGTGAACAGCAGCGATTCGGCGGCCGGCTTGCCGGTCTCCTCGACCATCAGCGTGCGCACTTCTTCCAGCGCCTTGGCCTGAAGCGCTTCCTTGCCCTCGCGGGTGGCGACGCCGTCGTAGGTCTGCTGCGCGAACAACATCAGCAGGCGTGCACGCAGGGCGGGCTCGTGCTGCTGCAGCTGGGCGACCGCCAGCGGATCGCGCGTGACCAGCTGCACTTCCACCTGCAGATAGCGCGGCCCGAGCGTGGTCTCGTCGAGATTGACCACGAACGCCGGCACCATCGGCAGGTACTGGGCCGGGGCAGGCAGCGCAGGCGCCGACGACGCATCGCGGTTGAAGAGATACCAGCCGGCACCGCCGGCGCCCATCAGGACGACGAGACCGAGGCCAGCCGTCATCAGACGGCGTTTGGAAGAGCGGGGGGCACGGGTGGTAGAGGCGACGGCGGCCACGTGACGGGTCCTGTGTGATTCCGCACAGGGAGATGCAATCGCCGTGCCGTTGCGGCGGCGGATTTCCGTCGGAGGGGGATGAATCGCGAAATTCCCTGTCCTGCATGCCGGCGGACGCCGGCTTTCAGATGGCCGGATCGCCGGTCATCCAGTGCCTTCTACCTCGGCCCCGGTCGCATGCCGGGCGCCGCGATGCGTTTCGGTACCGCACACGTCACTGGATTCCGGCGTTCGCCGGAATGACGGCGGGCGACATGTTCAGCAGGCGCTGAAACGGCCCCCCGGCCGGTCAGGCGTAGGCGTCGAGCAGTCCCAGCGTGCGCTGGACGGTCGGCGGCGAGGACATGCCCGCATCCGTGCCGCCGTGCGCCGAACCGGACAGGCCATCGTCAGGCGACGGATTTCCGGCGCCCGCTTCGCCACCGCCGGCGTGTCCGCTGCCGACCCCGGCATGGGCCAGCTGGAAGCCGTGCTCGCCGAGCAGGTCGCGCAGGCGCGGCAGGCCCTGTTCGAGCGCCTGGCGCGTCTCGGCCTGGGGGCTGACGAATTCGGCGCGGATGCGGTCGCCGTCCAGGTGCAGGCGGACCTCGACCGGGCCGAGATCGTGCGGGGTCACGCGGATGCGCGCGTGGCCGATCTTCTGCTCGGCCATCCACTGCAGTTGAGCGCCGAAGCGCGCCTCGAAGTCGTCGGCACCCACCTCGGGTGCCGGCAACGGCGCGGCGAGCAGTGGCGCCGGCTCGCGCAGTGCCGCCGGCGCGGGCAGGGCGAACGCGAGCGGCGCGGGTTCGTTGCGCTCCACCGGCGCTGCGGTGTCCGCGGCGAGCGCCGGCATCGGCAGCGCGGCTTCGTCCGCAGGCAATGCGGTTTCGGCCAATGCGGATGCCGGAGCTGCTGTGCCCGCAGGCGTCGCAAGTGGCGGCATTGCCCCTGCCATCGGCCCGGAACGCGGCATTGGGTCGGAACTGTCCATTGCCGCATCCGCGGACGCAGCGTCGGCGGGGAAGCCGAGCAGCGCGGCCAGTCCAACCGGAGGCCAGACCGGCGCCTGCGCATCGACGACCGTCGCGGTCGGCGGCTCGACGGCCAGCGGATCAGGACGTTCGACGCTGGTCGTCGCCTCGGCGTCGTCCATCGTCGCGGGCGTCGGCGTCCTGTCGGACTGGTCATCCGCAGCCGGGGCGGATCCGGATCGCGGCGCATCCGAGCCGGCCCGTTGGGCCTGGCGTCGTTCCAGCGCCTGCGCAAACGCACTGCGTTCGCTATCGGTGGAAGGCGCGCTTCGCGGGCCGCCGCCGGAGGACGGCGCGACCGGTGGCGTGGACGTTGCGGCCAGCGGGGTCACGTGTCGGCTCCGTCGGCGGCCAGCGCGTTGAGCCGCGCACGGCGTGCGCCGAGGTCGTCGAGTTCGCGCTGCGAGCGGCGCTCGTCGACCTGGCGTTCCTGCGCGCGGTAGCTGGCGGCCAACTGTTCGAGCACCTGCTTGTCGCGGCTGGCCAACAGCAGGCGGCTGCGTTCGATCTCGACCGTTTCCCGGCTGTTGTCGACCGTGCGCGACTGTTGTTCGACCGCGCTCTGAAGGCGGTCGAGGAACGCGCGGCGGTTGGCCAGCTGCGCCGGGCTGATCGCGGTCAGCTGGCTACTGCCGTATTCGTCGGCGTAGCGGCGCAGTTCGACCAGCTGCGCCTCGTGCTGGGCCAGCGTGGTCTGGCGGTCGGCCAGCAGGCGCGCCGCCGCGTCCTCGGTTTCCTGGGCGCGGTTGAGCAGGGGATCGATGCGGCGGGACTGCTTCATTCAGTGGGGCCCTCGGGGTGCAGCAGGCGCTCGAGCGCCTCGCGGCTGTGGTGCAGGTCGGCGGCGCGGGCGATGTCCTGCCCGAGGAACTCGACGATTTCCGGCCAGCGCGCCAGGGCCTCGTCGACCGCGGGATCGGCGCCGCGCTGGTAGGCGCCGATGGCGATCAGGTCGCGGTTGGCGTTGTAGGCCGAGATCAGCCGCTTCAGTGAGCGGATGCGCTCGCGCCAGGTGCCGTCGGCGATTTCGGTGACCACACGGCTGACCGACGATTCGATGTCGATCGCCGGATACAGGCCGGCGTCGGCGATGCGCCGCGACAGCAGGATGTGGCCGTCGAGGATCGCGCGCGCGGCATCGGCGATCGGGTCCTGCGGATCGTCGCCTTCGGTCAGCACGGTGTAGAACGCGGTGATCGAGCCGCGCCCGGCGGCGCCGTTGCCGGCGCGTTCGACCAGCGCCGGTAATTTGGCGAACACAGACGGCGGGTAGCCGCGGGTGGTCGGCGGTTCGCCGACCGACAGGCCGATCTCGCGCTGCGCCTGGGCGAAGCGGGTCAGCGAATCCATCAGCAGCAGGACGTTGAGGCCCTGGTCGCGGAACCACTCGGCGATCGCGGTCGCGCGGTAGGCGCCGTGCAGACGCGCCAGCGGCGGCCGGTCGGCCGGCGCGGCAACGACGACCGCGCGGCGCAGGCCCTCCTCGCCGAGCGTGCTCTCGACGAAGTCGCGCACTTCGCGGCCACGTTCGCCGATCAGGCCGACGACGATGACGTCGGCCTCGGTGAAGCGGGTCATCATGCCGAGCAGCGTCGACTTGCCGACGCCCGAGCCGGCGAACAGGCCGACGCGCTGGCCGCGGCCGATCGGAAGCAGCGCGTTGATCGCGCGTACGCCCACGTCCAGTGGCTGGATGATCGGTTCGCGCGCCAGCGGGTTGATCGACACGCCGGCCATGCCGACGCTGCCTTCGGCGCGGATCGGGCCCTTGCCGTCCAGCGGCACGCCGTCGGAATCGATGACCCGGCCGAGCAGGCCTTCGCCGATCTCGACACCGCCGCGGCGGTGCAGCGGCACCACGCGCGCGTTCGGCAGCAGGCCGTGCAGTTCGGCGCTGGGCATCAGCGAGGTGCGGTCGCCGGCGAAGCCGACGACTTCGGCCTCCACCCAGCCGCCGTCGACCTCGACCTTGCAGGTGGCGCCCATCGGCGCCTCGCAGCCGACCGCTTCGACGGTCAGGCCGATCGCGCGGCGCAGGATGCCTTCGCGGATCAGGCCGCGGCCGGCGGCCAGGTCGGGCCCGGTCGCATCCAGGCGTGTGGCCAGGCGCAGATTGCGTGCGGTCAGCCAGTCGGCCGGATCGGCGCTGGGCAACGGCACGGAGCTCATGCGCGCGCTCCGGCGCGGCGCAGCACGACATCCAGCGCGCCGCGCAGGCGGGCGTCGAGGCTGCCGTCGATGCGCACGCTTTCGGCATGCACGCGCAGGTCGCCGCGGGCGAGCGCCGGATCGGCGACCAGTCGTGTGGCCTCATTGAGCGACAGCAGCGGCGTCAGGGCGGCGATGTCGTCGGGATGCAGCCGCACCTCGACCTCACGTGCCGCGCCACCGACCGCGATCACCGCTTCGTCGACCAATTCGGCCAGCAGTTCCGGCTCGGCCTGGTAGGCACGGCCCACCAGCCCACCGGCGATGCGAACGGCCAGTTCGCCCAGCGAGGCGACGACTTCGTTCTCGAGGCGGGCGAGGGGGCGGGAGAAGTTGTCGAGGATGCCTTCGATCTGCGCGGTCAGCCGACGCATCTCGCTCTGACCGGCCGCCATGCCCTCGGTACGGCCCTGGGCCAGTCCCGCTTCATAACCTTCGTGCTGGGCGTCGTCGCGGATCTGCTGGATCTCCTCCAGCGACGGCGGGCGCGGCAGTTCGACGGGTTCGTCCTGGACCACGGCACGCGGCGCGTCTTCCAGCGACGGGGCGGACCAGCGCACGGCCTCGCTCATACGAGCTCCTCGGCGTTGCCACCGCCCAGGGTGATCGTGCCTTCGTCGGAGAGGCGACGGACGAGGGTGAGGATTTCCTTCTGTGCGGTCTCGACGTCGGACAGGCGCACCGGGCCGCGGGCCTCCATGTCCTCGAGCAGGATCTCGGCCGCACGCTGCGACATGTTGCGGGTGATCTTGTCGCGCACCTTCGGGTCAGCGCCGCGCAGCGCGACGCCGAGGCGGTCGCCGGACACTTCGCGCAGTACCGCCTGCAGTTCGCGGTCGTCGAGTTCGATCAGATCGTCGAACACGAACATCAGGTCCTGGATGCGCTGGCCCAACTGCTCGTCGACCTTGCGGATCGCGCCCAGCAGGCTCTGGTCCTGGCCGGTGTCCATGAAGTTGAGGATGTTGGCCGCGACCTTGATGCCGCCGACGGCAGACGACTTGAGGTTCTGGTTGCCCGCGAACTGGCGCTCCATGATCTCGTTGAGTTCGTTGAGCGCATTCGGCGGGATGCCGTCGAGGGTGGCGATGCGCAACAGCACATCGGCGCGGGTGCGCTCGGGCAGCAGCTTCAGCGTGTCGGCTGCCTGGTCGGCATCCAGATGCGACAGCACGATCGCGATGATCTGCGGATGTTCGTGGCGCACGAGATCTGCGATCGCGCGCGGGTCCATCCACTTCAGCGTGTCGAGCCCTGTGGTGTTGCGGCCGAGCAGGATGCGGTCGATCAGGCTGCCGGCCTTGTCGGCGCCCAGCGCCTGCACCAGCACCGCGCGGATGTAGTCGTCGGCGCCGACGCCCAGCGAGGTCTGCCGGTCGAGCGCGCCCTCGAAGTCCTCCATCACGTGGGCGACCTGCTCGCGGCTGACCGCGCCCATCGTCGCCATCGCCAGACCGAGCTTCTGCACTTCCTTGGCGTCCATGTGCTTGAGCACTTCGGCCGCGTCGGCTTCGCCGAGCGAGAGCAGCAGCACCGCGGCGCGCTGGACGCCGTTGAGTGCCGTGAGATCAGGCGGCCGCTTCATCGTCCAACCATCCCTTGACCACCTGCGCCACGCGCTTGGAATCCGTCTTCACCGCTTCGCGCGCAGTGCGCAGGCGGTCCTCGTAGGCATCCGACGGCAATGCGATCGGTGCACGTGCATCGGCCAGCGCCGCGATACGCGCCGTGTCGTCGGCCAGTTCGGGCATTGGCTCGTCGAGCAGGGTCACTTCGGCCACGGCCGGCGTCCTGGGCGCGGGCAGCTTCGATGGACCGGCGATCTGGCGCACCGCGGGACGCACGACGCCGAACAGCAGCGCCAGCACCACCAGCGCGCCCAGCACCAGTCGTGCGATGTCGCGCACCATCGGCTGCTGCCACCACGGCGGCGCATCGAAGCCTTCCGACTTCTCGCGCACGAACGGGGTGTTCATGACGGACACGGTATCGCCGCGGGTCTCGTCGAAGCCCACCGCCTGGCGCACCAGCGCTTCGACGCGCTGCAGTTCGGCGGCGGTCAGCGGCTGCGCCGAGGTGGCGCCATCGGTGCCGGCGCGCGGCACATGGTCGACCAGCACCGCGGCGCTGACCCGGCGGATCCGGCCTGGCGGCTGACGCGTATGGCTGAGTGTCCGGTCGAGTTCGTAGTTGCGGGTCGAGCTGCGCGAGGAATCGCCTGCGGCGCCGTTCGCGGCGGCCGCGACCTGGGCTTCGACGGGCGCCGGATTGACCGCGGTGTCGGGCAGATTGCTGGTCGAACCCGGAATGCCCTGCGGGCCGCTGTCACGGGAGGCCGATTCGCTGAGCTGCTCGCTGCGCAGCTTCGGCGGCTCGGCGTTGTACAGCTCACGCGCTTCTTCGCTGACCGAGAAGTCCATGTCGACGGTGACTTCGGCATTGACCCGGCCGGCACCCGCCATCGGCTCGAGCAGTTCGCGGATGCGCTGGTTGTACGAGGTTTCCTGGCGGCGCACCTGCTCGAACTGGATCGCGCTGAGCGCCGCGGCCGGGTCCTGCGCGTCGTTGCTGAGCAGACGGCCGTTCTGGTCGACCACGGTCACCCGGTCGGGGGCGAGGTCGGGAATGCTGGACGCGACCAGGTGCACGATCGCGTCGACCTGGCCGCGTTCCAGCGTCGCGCCGCCGCGCAGTTCGAGCACGACGGACGCACTGGCCGCTTCGCGCTGGCGGGTGAACGCAGACGGCTTTGGGATCGCCAGATGCACGCGTGCATCGCGGACCGGCCGCAGCGCCGCGATGGTGCGCACCAGCTCGGTCTCCAGCGCGTGCTGGTAGCGCGCGTTCTCGACGAACTGGCTCACGCCGAAGCCCGGGTCGCGCTCCATCAGTTCGAAGCCGATGCGTCCCGATTCGCCGAGGCCGGAGCCCGCGAGCTTCAGCCGCGCATCGTGGATGCTGGCTTCGGGCACGGAGATCGCGCCGGAGGCCTGGTCGATCTTGAAGGGGATCTGGGCCGCGCGCAGCAGATCGCTGGCCTCGGCCGTGGCCTTGGCGTCGAGCCCGGCGTACAGCGGCACGAAGCCGGGCTTCTGCGCCCAGAAAAAGACCATCAGGCCGACCGCAATGGCCACCGCGAGCAGGGCCATCTTGGCCAGCCGCCCGACCAGCTGCATCTTTTCCAGACGATCGAACACGTCGACCGCCTTGCGGCTGGCCGCTTCGGTATTGAGTGCGTCCTTGGACAGCGAGATCGCCATGGTGCTGGGTTATTCCTGGCCGGGCCGCGTCACAGCGGCATGTTCATGACGTCCTGGTACGCCTGTACCAGTCGATTGCGCACTTCCACCGTGGCCCGGAACGCGACCTGCGACTGCTGGGCCGCGACCATCACCTTCGCGAGATCCGCGCCGGGCTCGCCGAGTTCGAACGCGCGGACCAGTTCCCCCGAACGCTGCTGGGCGCCGTTGACGCCCTCCAGCGCATTGCGCAGCGTCGTCCCGAAACTCGGTGCGGCGACGCCGGTCGTCCCACCTGCGCCCTGCAGCCCACTGATCCCGCCTTGGACCGCGATCGCATCGCTGCGCGGCACGTCGGCGGCCGTCATCTGCCGCGCCTGGCCGACCTGGCCCTGGTAGCTGCGGATCTGCGAGAGGATCGAGTTGACGGAATGGCTCATGAGGATGGCCGGGGACGGAAACCTGCCGGAACGATGCAAGTCGCGTGCCGGAAACGTGGGGTGGGAGGTGTCGGGAAATCGGCGGGGTGTACGGTTGAACCCTTCTCCCTTTGGGAGAAGGTGCCCCGCAGGGGCGGATGAGGGTTGCGTCAGCGCCCGCGATTACACCGCCTCGCGCCAGCCCTCACCCCAACCCCTCTCCCAAAGGGAGAGGGGCTAGTTCGACGCATGGCTCAGGCCGCCAGATCGCGCTCGATGCCGTACTTGCGCAGCTTCTCGGCCAGCGTCGTGCGGCGCAGGCCCAGCAGCTGCGCGGCATGGGCCACCACGCCTTCGCTGCGCTCCAGCGCCTCGCGGATCAGCCCCAGTTCGATGCGGGCCATGTGGTCGCGCAGGTCCATGCCGTCTTCGGGCAGGTGCGCGGCCTCGTCTTCGGCCACCGAGGCCGGCGCCATCGGTGCGGACGCTGCAGGTGCCGGCGCAGTCGCGACGGGCGCCGGCGCGGTGATCGCCACCGGTGCGTCGTCGAGCAGATGTTCGCGGTAGCGCTGCGGAAGATCCTGCACCCGGACCAGACCGCCCGGATTGAGCACGGCGAGACGCTCGACCAGGTTGCTCAGTTCGCGCACGTTGCCCGGCCAGGCATAGCCGGCCAGCGCATCGAGGGTGTCGGCGGCGAAGCGGATCTCGCCGCGACCGTTGCGGGCCAGCTGGCCGGCGATGGTGCGCACCAGTTCCGGCAGGTCGTCGCGGCGCTCGCGCAGCGACGGCATGTCGATCGGGAACACGTTGAGCCGGTAGAACAGGTCCTCGCGGAACTGGCCGTCGCCGATGCGCGCTTCCAGGTCGCGGTGGGTCGCGGCGATCACGCGCACGTCGCACTTGATGCTCTGGTTGCCGCCGACGCGCTCGAAGCAGCGTTCCTGCAGCACGCGCAGCAGCTTGACCTGCATCGGCAGGCTCATGTCGCCGATTTCGTCGAGCAGCAGGGTGCCGCCCTCGGCCATCTCGAAGCGGCCCTTGCGCGCCGACAGTGCGCCGGTGAACGCGCCCTTCTCGTGGCCGAAGAGTTCGCTCTCCAGCAGTTCGGCCGGGATCGCGCCGCAGTTGATCGCCACGAACGGGCCGTCGCGACGGCCCGAGCGCTGGTGGATCGCGCGCGCGGCGACTTCCTTGCCGGAGCCCGATTCGCCCAGCACCAGCACGGTGGTGTCGAACGGGGCGACCTGGTCGATCATCCGGCGCAGCGTCTGCACGGACTCGCTGGTGCCGGTGGGTCCGCCGCCCTGGTCGGCGGTGGCCTTCTCGTCGGCGTCGATGCGCTTGAGGCTGGCCATGCGCAGCAGGTTCTCCAGCTGGGCGTGGCGCAGCGGCGATTCCAGCGCCCAGACGCCGGCCTCGTGCAGGCCGTGCGTGGCTGCGAACGCCGCCGGCTCGTCGTCGAGCAGCAGTACCGGCGGCGCGATGCCGGCCTGCGACAGCCAGGCGAAGAAGGTCTGCGCCGCGGCCGCGTCGTCCACGCTGCCGACCAGCACCGCCATCCAGTCGCTGGGGCGGTTGCGCGCGGCCGAGATCTCGCCGGGCTCGGACACCCAGCGTGGGCGCAGGTCCATGAACTCCAGCAGCGTGCACAGCCGCTCGGCGCGGTCGTCGTTGCTGTCGATGACGAGGATGCGGGGTTCGCTCACGACACGGCTCCATCACGCGGCGCATCCGCGTGCAGGGTTTCGAGGATCTGCATGACGTCCTGGATGTAGGACAGCTTGCTGACGAAGTTGTCGGCGCCGGCGCGCGTGGCGTGCTCGCGGTGCTCGGCATCGTCGAAATGGCTGGCGATCACCACGTAGGGCGGCGCGTCCTGGGCCTTGATCAGACGCGTGGCCTGCAGGCCGCCCATTTCCGGCATCGCCAGGTCCATCAGCACCACGTCCGGGCGCAGCGCCTCGGACTGGGCGATGGCTTCGAGGCCGTTGACCGCGGTGCCGACGACCTTCAGCCATTCGATCTTGCGGAAGTGGCGCTGGGCGGCGTTGATGAAGCCCTCGTGGTCGTCGACCAGGAGCACGTGGATGGTCTGCATTCCGATGTCCTCAGCCCGCGCGGGCGAGCAGGGTGGGGCGGGCACCACGACGGCGCGCACGCGCCGGGGCGATGTCGAGCTGTTCGCGGTACTTGGCGACGGTGCGGCGCGCGATGTGCACGCCCTGGCGCGCCAGCAGCGCGGCGATGGCCTCGTCGGCGAGCGGGCGCTGTGCCGGCTCGGCATCGATCAGGCGACGCACCATCGCCTTGACCGCGGCGCCGGAGACGTTGGCACCGTCGAGACGCACGGCGAAGAATCGCTTCATCTCGATCGTGCCGCGCGGCGTCTGCAGGAACTTGCCGGTGGTGATGCGCGAGACGGTGGACTCGTGCATGCCGATCGCATCGGCCACATCCTTGAGCGTCAGCGGCGCCATGGATTCCTCGCCGCGTTCCAGGAATGCCGCCTGGCGCTCGACGATCACGCGCGCGGTGCGCAGCAGGGTGTCGTAGCGCATCGACAGGCCACGGGTGAACCAGCGCGCTTCCTGCAGCATGTCGCGCATCGGCGCGCTGCCTTCGCCATTGGCCAGTGCGCGTTCGTAGCCGGCATTGATCGACACGCGCGGCGCGGCGGCCGGGTTCAGTGCGACGCGCCAGCCGGCATCGGCGTGCCAGACCACGACGTCGGGCACGACCGCAGTGGCTTCGAGCGGCGCGCCGGCCTGCGCGGGCCGCGGATCCAGCGACAGCACCACGCGGACAGCCTCGTGCACGTCGGCCTCGTCGCGCTGCAGGTGCTTCGCCAGTGCCGTGATGTCGTGACCGGCCAGCAGATCCAGCGCGGTGTCGATCAGGCGGCGGGCGAGGGCGCGTCCGGCGACGCGGCCCGGCAGTCCGGCCAACTGGGCCAGCAGGCACTCGCGCAGGTCGCGCGCGGCCACGCCGGCCGGGTCACCCGCCAGCAACTGCTGGCGCACGGCTTCGATCTCGGCGGGCGCGCGCTCGAAGCGCTCGACGGCGTCGTGCAGCAGATCGTCATGCGGCGCGGCGAGATAACCGGCGTCGTCGCAATGCGTGAGCCAGAACGCTGCGATCTCCAGATCGCCGGCATCGAGTTCCGATGCCAGGCGCTGCAGGATGCGCAGGTGCGGATCGCTCGATTCACCGGCGGCGATGCGCTGCAGGCCGTCTTCGTCGTCGCCGCTCCAGCTCGCGCCGCGCACGTCCCACATCGAGGATTCGGGCAGTTCGTCGAACGCGGCGAGTTCGGTCGTGACGTCGGTCCGTTCCGGCACCGGACTTGCAACAGGCTCTTCGTCGAGTTCGAGCAGCGGGTTCTGCTCCAGCACGCGGCGGATCTCGAGATCGAGCTGCAGGCCGTCGAGCTGCAGCAGCCGGATCGACTGCAACAGCTGGGGCGTCATGTGCAGCCCCTGGCCCAGCTGCATCGAGGTGGTGACACTCGCTTTCATCGTCGCCGGATTCCGTCGCGGCGCTGGTTTGCGCCGGTGAAGGAATCGTGAAGCCGTCGCGACGGTTCCGGTATCGGGGCGTTCCCGACGACGGGCGGGGTTCACCCCACGCGTGTCGGGGTTTCCCCGACAGCGGAGCGGTCGGCGCGGTGTCGGATTTCCGTCGGGTGCAGGCCCTCAAGGAGCCGCGCGATCAGTCGGTACCGCGGCTGCGGCGCGCGGCCAGCAGGACCAGCTCGTTCGACCGGCGGCAGCCGAGCACTTCCATCATGCGGGCGCGGTGGGTTTCGACGGTCTTGACGCTGATGCCAAGTTCCACGGCGATTTCCTTGCTGCTCAGGCCGTTGCCGATCATGTCCAGAATCTGCCGCTGGCGGTTGGACAACGCGTCCACTCCGGCGGCCTTTGGCCGTCCGAGCAGCGGCGCCATCATCCGCGATGACAGGCGTGGGCTGAGGAAGACTTCGCCGGCCATCGCGGTTCGCAGTGCCAGTTCCAGCTCCAGCAATGCCGCGTCCTTGACCAGGAAGCCGGCGGCGCCACGTTCGAGTGCGCTGCGTACGTGCTGGGCGTCGTCATGCATCGACATGATCAGCACGCGCGTCGTCGGGAGTTCGGCGAGGATCGCGCCCATCGCCTCGATGCCGCTGCGGCCGGGCAGGGACAGGTCCATCAGGACCACGTCGGGGCGGTGGATCAGCGCGAGGTCGAGTGCCTCGTCGGCGCGACTGGCCTCGGCGCAGACATCGACTCCGCCAAACCCCTGCAGCAGACGGGCCAGGCCCGCCCGCACGAGGGTGTGGTCGTCGACGATCAGTACTCGCACCAGCCGGTCTCTCCGTCACCGCCGGGCCGCCCCGGTGTTCGCAGGATACGCGAGACCGCGCCGCCTCATCGACGGCGCTGTTCGGCGACCTGTCGGCGATGCAGGCGGAACAGGTGCCGGTCGATCGCTTCAACCAGGTCGGGATTCAATTCGGTGAAGGCCAGCCAGGCGCGTGTGCCGGTTGCGGATTCGCGCAGATCGATGACCGTCGCGGGCAATTCCAGATGGTCGGGCAACCAGTCCGCCGGCTGCAGGCGGACGAGGGCATGGGTGTGTGTCGCCAGATCCTCGGTGCGGTCGAGATCGATCCGCAGGCCCGCACTGGACCAGCGCACCGGATGTTCGGGCAGGCCGTCTTCGCGTGATGCCAGCCGCCCCACGAGCGCGAGGATCAGGTCGAGCTTGGCGTCCATCCGCTGGGCCAGCAGCGGGAGGTCGCCGTGCTCCTCGCCGCCGTCCTCCTTGCGCAGGTCCTCGATCTGCGCGAGCCCGTGCAGCAGCGTGACCGCCTGGGTCTGGCGTCCGCGCGCTGACGAGGGCATCACGGAGACCGGAAGCACCAGCGAGCAGTCGAGGCTGTCGCCGAACAGGGTCCGGTCGGCCGCGGTTTCTGGCGCCGCGTCGTGCGTGTTCACGGCGCAACCTCGACCGTGGCGTAGGCGCGCGATGCATTGTCCTGGCGATTCGCCTGGCGCAACGCGTCGCCGACCACGCGCCGATGCTCGCCCATGCGCAGCAGCAGGGTGTTCTGCATGCCGAGCAGTTCGCGCAGTACGTCGAGCGGCGTATCCGGCGCGGTGGTCTCGATGTAGCGGCGCAGCGCCGCGTCGTAGTCCGCCATGCGCTGCGCGGCTTCAGCAAGCTCGCCGGCATCGACCGCGGCGCCGAGGGCGTCGAGCCGGGCCGTCAGGTCGTGGTCTGCCGACAGGCTCACGCGGTGGCACCGGTGATGGTGGTGGCCGGAACGACCGCGGGACGGATAGCCGCCCAAGCCGCGTCGATCTCGCCCAGCAGTTCGAGGCTTTCACGCAGTGCGCCCGCGTCGTTGTGCAGGTTGGCTTCGGTCAGCCGGCGCAGCAGGTAGTCGTAGAGCGACGACAGGTTCCCGGCGATCTCGCCGCCCGCCTCGTGGTCCAGCGAGCCGCTCAGATGGCCGACGATCGCGCAGGCCTCGCCGATCGCCTTGCCCTTGCGGGCCTGGTCGCCCTGTTCGAGGCAGGCCTCGGCGAGGCGAATGCGCTCGCAGGCGCCCGATAGCAGCAACGCGACCAGCTTGTGCGGGTCGGCATCCATCACGGCACCTTCGAGCTGGCTCTGCCGGTATTGCTGGGCGTAGTGGCGGGGTGTCATGGGTGGCTCCTATCGATTGCTGGTCTGCGCCTGCAATGCGGCGAGTTGTTGAGCGAGTTGGCTGCTGGTGCTGGTCATCTGTGCCATCAGCGAGTCGAGGGCGACGAACTGCGTGCGGTAGCGAGCGGCGACCGCGTCCATGCGCACGTCCAGCGCCTCGCGCTGGCGGGTGACGTCCTTGAGCTGGTCGTTGAGGCCCTTGTTGCGCAGCGTGAACGCGCCGTCGGTGCCGACGTAGCCCTTGACCACGTCGTTTAGCTTCGCGGCCAGCCCGGTCTCGCCGGTGAACGCGGCGATGACCTTGGCGGCATTTGCGGACATCGCCTCGTTGAACTTGGTCGCGTCCAGCACCAGGCTGCCGTCTGGATTCGGATGGCCCTGGGTCTGCAGGCCGAGCGTCTTCGCGTCCAGACCCTGTTCGGCGAGGCCGCCGAGTAGGTCGTTCATCATGCCGCGCAGCTGCGACGCCGCGCCGCGCATCTGCGCGTCGCCGGTCAGCGACGACGGGGTCTGGGTTTCTGCGTTATAGGTCGTCGCAGTGGTGATGGCCTTCAGCGCCGCGTTGTAAGCCTTGACGAAACTGTCGACCGCGGCGCGGCTACCGGCCGGATCGGCTGCAACGTCGACCCGGCTGCTGCCGGTCTGTTTCAGTGCCAGCGTCATGCCGGGCACGGCGTCGGCGATGGTATTGCTGGCTGAGGTCGTAATCAGGCCATCGATCGACACGCGCGCATCGGATGCAGCCGATTGTGGGTTGAGTCCGCCGAACAGCTCATGCAGGTCGCTGTCGCCGTCGAGTACCTCGATCCTGATCGCATTCGCTGCGCCGGTCTTCGCGCTGCCGACCGACAGGTGATGGCCGTCGTCCGAGGTCAGCAGCGCCGCCTGCACGCCGTGCTTGCCGGCGGCTTCGTTGATCGCGCTGCGGATGTCGGCCAGCGAGGAATCGGCCTTGATCGCGATCTCGACCGATTCCTCGCCGATCGCTACACGCAGCGTGCCGGCGGCGAATTTGGCTTCAGCTTCGACCCCGCCGCCGAGCAGCTTATGCGCGGTGGCCAGCGAGTGAACCTCGACTTGGTAGCTGCCGACCGGTGTATTGCGGCCGACGGTCGGGGTCAGCACGCTGTCGGTGCTTCCGGTGGGTGTGATGCCGGATGCGAGCGACAGCGCAGTCGAGGTGACCGTGCGCGCGCCTAGCGCGTCCGCCTTCTGCAGTGCGTCGAGCGCGGTCTTCAACGAGTTGAACGCTGAAGTCACGCTGCCGAGCCCCGAGATCTTGAACTTCGCGGCCGATTCCAGCTTGTTGAGACGGGCATTCTGCGGCGCGCGATCGGCCGCGACCAACTGGCTCACGATCGAGCTGATGTCCAACCCCGAGCCGATGCCGCCGTAACCGAAGGAATAATCCGCCATGTCGTTTCTCCACGTCCGAACCGCCGGACGGCCTGCGGCCGTCGGACATGTTCTTTAGCGGCCATGCGCCGCGGTTCTTGAGGAGCTGCAAGATGTGTGCCTGACGACTGTCGAGAGGATGCCCTTCCGGCGCTGAACAGAGGAATCGAGCGTGAAACTCCCGGCCTCCCTGTAGAAGGTCCAAGGCCGCGATGCTTTCCTTACTTCGCAACATCGCGAAATGTGTTCGCGGCCATGGGCCGCTCCTACAAAAGAAAAACCTCCGGCCGAAGCCGGAGGTTTCTTGGACGGGGCGGCGTGCGCCGCCCTGACGATCCGCAGGACTCAGCGCAGCAGGCTGAGCACGTTCTGCGGCAGCTGGTTGGCCTGGGCCAGCATGGCGGTACCGGCCTGCTGCAGGACCTGCGTGCGCGACAGCTCGGCGGTCTCCTTGGCGAAGTCGGTGTCCATGATGCGGCTCCGCGAGGCCGACAGATTCTCCGAGGAGGTCTGCAGGTTGGCGACGACCGAGCTGAAGCGGTTCTGGATCGCACCGAGGTCGGCGCGAGCACCGTTTACCTGCGCCAGTGCGGCATCCATGGCTTTCAACGCGTTGGTGGCACCTTCTGCCGTGGAGATGTCCAAATCTGCGAAGCCGGTCATGGTGGTGCCAGCGACGCCGTTGTCGATGTTGTTGTCGCCAGCTGCAAAATCGGTCCCGGCAAACCCACCTGTTCCATCATTGGTCACAGCGACATCAAACGCGCTCAGATTCGCGCCGGTGAAGACCAGATTGCCGCCAGCGGCCGAACCAGTGAATGTGATGCCAGCGTCTGCGAGGCCCTGCCGGATACTGGTGCTGGCCAACGCATCGTCAATCCGTGCTGCGGATACAGTGGCTCCTGCTGCCCCAGCCGTGACGTTCAGGATCTCCACTTCACCGACGGTGAGGTTGAAGTTCCCGTCTTCGGCAAGGGTGACAGCGGTGAAATCGCCGGACTGGCCAGTGGCATTGGGTGTATCCACCGAGGTCCAGCGTCCCAGCTGGCTGATATCGGCATTGACAATGCCCTCGATCTCGATCTTCTGGTCATGATTGGCGCCCACCTGGAAGGCCTGCGCGGTGAACGAGCCATTGAGCAGCTTCTTGTCGTTGAACGAAGTCTGTTCGGATACGCGTTGGATTTCGGCCTTCAGCTGCTTGACTTCGGCCTGCAGCGCTTCACGGTCGCTGGTCGAGTTGGTCGCGTTGGCCGACTGAACTGCCAGCTCGCGGATGCGCTGCAGGTTGTTGCCGATTTCGCCCAGCGCGCCTTCGGCGGTCTGTGCCAGCGAGATGCCGTCGTTGGCGTTGCGGGCAGCCTGGTTCATGCCGCGGATCTGGGTGCTGAAGCGCTCCGAGATCGCTAGGCCGGCGGCGTCGTCCTTGGCGCTGTTGATGCGCAGGCCAGACGACAGGCGCTGGATCGAGGTCGCCAGGCTGGCCGAGTTGGTGGACAGGTTGCGCTGGGCGTTGAGCGAGATGGTGTTGGTGTTGATGACGGACATGATGCAGGTCTCCTGGTATGGGGAATCCGGCACGGGAACAGGGCCTGGCCGGTGGCTCCGCAGGGGGTTGCCGTTGTGTCGGCCCTGTCCTCTGCTGTAACCAATAACGGCGTCTCGTCGTCAAGCTTTAATGCTGTTTTGCCGGCGATTCGCAGCCCGCTGCCGGGCCGTTCCCATTAGCGGCAGGTGGGCCGGGAGGTTGAGCGCGCATGCGTCGACCACGTATGCCCGTGCCGGGATGCGGACCGATGGCGATGGACCGCGGATCCTGCGTCGATGCGATCGCAGACAGGGTCGAAGAATTGCCGTTATCCCTGCAACGCTCAACAGCCGAATGGTTGTTCCGGCGAGGGGCCAGTGACTTCAATCTGTCGAGCCCAGAGGCACTGGATTCCCGCCTTCGCGGAATGACGATCAGACGGGTCGTTCAGACCATTGCCCATGAATGATGGCGCGCGGCCATGCTTGGCGCTGGATGCTGCAGGCGCGGACTTTGCGTCCGCGTATCGATAGAGCAACGCACTTGCGATCGCCTCTCGTGGGAGCGCGCTCCCACAAAATCCGTGCGTTTACATCAGCGCAACAGATCGAACAGCGACAGGCGCTGCATCTGCACGAAACTCAGCTGGGCCGCTTCCAGCGCGACCTTTTCTAGATTGAAGCGACTGATCGCATCGGCGTAATCGAGATCGCGCAGTCCCGACAGCGTGGTTTCAATGGTCAAGGCATGCGCATCGCGCAGCGACGCGGCATTGTCGATCGCCGCGAGCTGTGCGCCGCCGTTGGCGCGTACGTCGATGATGTGGTCCATCGCGGTGGCGATGTCGCGCATCGAACCCTGCAATGCATTCTGCTGCGCGGCGCGCTGTGCATCCGTAGTCGGCGCCATCGTCAGCGCGCCGAGCAGGTTGTCGATCGTGGCGAACACGTCGCGCGTGCCGGCCGGCCCCAGCGAGAACGCGTCGCCCTCGGCCGGCGCGCCGCCGATGGCCACGCGCGCGCCGGCGACGGTGATCGCCTCGCCATCCGCATGCACGCCACTGGCGACGACATCACCGGCCGCATTGCTAACGTCGTAAGCGCCATCGGCGCCGAAGGTGATGCGGTAGCTGGCCCCGGTCCACTGTCCGGAATCGGTCAGGCCGAAGCTGCCGACCTGGCCGGTACCGGTGTTGGCGGCATCGGCGCCGACATCGATGCGGCCGTCGCCGGTGCGCACGCGCAGAAAGACTTCGCTGCCGGGCATGGTGTCGGCCACGAACATCTGCGGCGCGATCTCGACCTGGCGGCGGGTCTGGTCGCCGGCGTAGGCGACACCACCGCCCACCTTGGCGAACGGCGGCGAGCCGTCCTGGGTGCCGCCGAACAGATAGCGCCCGGCGCCATCCGGACTGTTGGCGATGTCGAGCAGGCTGGCGCGCAGGCTGGTCACTTCGGTGGCGATCGCCTTGCGGTCCTCGTCCGACAGCGACGCGCTGTTGGCGCGCACCGTGAGTTCGGTGATCCGGCCCATGACGTCGCCGGCCTGGGTCAGCGCCGCCTCCTGCATGCCGAGCCGGTGGGCGACCGCGTCGCCGTTCGCGCCGAAACGTTCCAGCTCGGCCCGCGCGCGGTCGAGGCCGACCGCGGCGCCGGCGCCGACCGGATCGTCCTTCGCGGTCAGCGTCTTCTTGCCGGTCGCCAGTTCTTCCTGGATGCGCGCAAGCGACGCCTGCTTGGACTGCAGCGTCGAAATCGACTGCTGGTACAGCATGCCGGTGGAGATGCGGACGGTCATCGGCGGACGGCTCCGAGCAGGGACTGGAACAGGGTGTCGGCGGTCGAGATGATCTGCGCGGCAGCCTGGTAGGCCTGCTGCAGGCGCAGCATGTTGGCGGCCTCCTCGTCGAGGTTGACGCCGGAGATGCTCTCGCGCGCGGATTCGGCCTGCGCATGCAGCGTGGCCTGGGCTTCGGCGGCGTAGCCGGCATGGCGCGCGGCCGAGCCCACCGCGGTGGTCAGGCCGGAGATCGCGCCGTTGAACGTCAGCGAGCCGCCGTTGAGCGCGGCACGGTCGTCGAAACCGGCCAGCAGCGCGGCGTTGCCGTTGTTGCTCGATCCGGGCGGCGTCGGCGCCATCGTGAAGCTGTCGCCGGCCGCCGGAATGCCGTCGAGCACGAACGACCAGCCGTTGCCGGTGATCGTGTCGCCGGGCGCATACGCGAACGGGCCGTCGCCGTCGATCATGTACTGGTTGGCATCGAGGAAATCGACGGTCGACGGCGTGCGCAGCGCCGGGTCAGCCGCATCGACGATGCGCACCGTGCCGGGCAGGGCGCTGCCCAGGTTGCCGAGCGTCGCCTGCACCTGGACCGGCGTGGCGGCGGCGATGCGGCCCGGATCGCTGATCGCGACCGACAGTCCGCGCGCGGCCTGCGCGGTGGGCTGCAGCAGGAACCGGTCACCCTCTTCCGGCGTGCCGTCGAGTGCGAGCGCGATGCCGGCGACACGCAGCGGATCGCCGGCAGCGCCGGAGCCGGTGACCGCGACGCTGGCGCCGGTGAGCGCATCGGTCGCCGACCAGGCGCCGCCCTGGAAGCGCAGCACCAGGTTGCGGCCGTCGACCGCGCCGATGTCGTCGACGCTGGCCGACAGGCGCGCGGTGCCGGTGTTCGCGGCGTGGCCGCTGGTCACCGGTGCGGCGATGTTGAAGAACGCGCCGCCCATGTCGCCGTACTGGTCGACGCCGGCGGCGTGGCCGGCATTGAACGTGGTGCCGAACGCCAGCGCGATGCGCCCGAGTTCGGCCTGCGTGGAGTCGAGCACCTGGTCGCGGAATTCGAGCAGGCCGCCGATCGCCCCGCCCATGACGCGCTGGTCGATGCGGACCGTCTGCCCCTGGCTCTGCAGCGCCAGCTGCTGGCGCTCCGGGCGGTAGGGATCGGCCACCGTCGTCAGCTGCGAGGCCTGGATGCCGACGACCAGCGCCTGGCCGCCGGCCGAGAACACGTTGATCGCGCCGCCGTCCTGCTGCACCGCGGTGCCGCCGGTCAGCGACACGAGGTCGCGGATCATCTGGTCGCGGCGGTCGAGCAGGTCGGGCGACGCGGTCTGCGCGCTGCCGATGCGGCCGTTGAGCTGGGCGATCTCGCTGGCGAGCCGGTTGGCTTCGCTCGCGCTGGCCACGAGGCCGCTGTCGACCTCGGTCGAGAGCCGGTCGAACTGGCCCTGCAACTGCTGGAAGCGGGTGGTCAACGCGTTCGCCTGGCCCAGCAGGTTCTGCCGCTCGGCCGGCGCGGAGGCGGCCGACGACAGCGCGCTGACCGAATCGAAGAAGTTCGACCAGACGCCGGCGATGCCGGTCGTGGACGCCGACATCAGGCTGTCGATCCGGCCCGACAGCGACGACAGCTGCTGCAGGCGCGCGAGCTCGCCGCCGCTGTCGATCAGCCGCGCGTTGGCGAGGTCGTCGGCGACGCGGCGGACATCACTGATCTGGGTCCCGCGGCCGATGTAGCCCGTACCGAAATTCTGCGGCGAGCGCGCCTCGAACTCGACGCGCTGTCGGCTATAGCCCGGCGTGTTGATGTTGGCGACATTGTGGCTGACCGTCGACAGCGCCCGCTGGAAGGCGAGCAGGGCGCTGGTGCCGGTGGAAAGGATGTTGGCCATGGGCGGACTCAGCGACGAAGGAGGGCCTGGACCGCGCGTTCGGCGGCCTCGGCAACGGTGTCGACCGACATGGCCGGGACAGCGGCGTTCAGCGGCTGCGCGGCAGCGCTACCGGCGCGTGCGAACTGCGAGATCGTCGACAGCGCACGGTCCAGCGTCGGCCCGTTGGCGATCGCGCTGAGCTTGTCGGCGTACTTCGGATCGGTGGCATAGCCGGCACGCTGCAGCGCGCTGGCGAAGCGGCGCACATCACCGCCTGATTCCAGTGCCTGGCGGTAGCGCGGGTTCTGCTTCAGCAGGCGCACGTAGTCGGCGAAGCTCTCGGCCGGCGAGTCGTAGGCGCGGAATTCGGCGCGCTCGGTATGGCGCACGCCGTTGGTGTATTCGTGCGTGGTCGCCGCGGCGCGCTCGCCCTTCCAGCCGGTCGCCTTGATGCCGAACAGGTTGTTGGCGGTGCCGCCGTCGCCGCGCTGGATGGTGCGCCGGCCCCAGCCGGTTTCCAGTGCCGCCTGCGCGACCAGGGCGCGGGCGTCGACACCGAGCTCGCGTGCGGCCTGCTGGGCGTGCGACCAGATCGACGCCACGAACCGCTCGGGCGAGCGCGGTGCGAAGGATTCGGCCGCCGCGCGTGAGGCCTGTTCCAGCGCGGCCGGCACCTGGGTCACTGCCGCGCCGATCCGGCTGGCCGCGCCGGTCACGGCATCGACGGCCGGCCGCGCCCGCGCCATGAGCTGGTCGATGAAGCCGTCCATCGGCGATTGCGTCCCGGAGGCAGGCGCGCTGGCGCTGCTGACCGGACGGCCCGCGATGAGGTCCAGCGTCTGTGCGCCCAGCGCTTCGGGCAGGGCGCCGATGCCGGTGTGTCCCTGCAGATCGAGCGCCTTCGAGGCCGGATCGCCGGCCAGACGGGTATCCAGCGCAGGCGCGTCGGCATCGCCGCCGCCGAGCTGGCGTGCGATCACCTTGGCCAGTCCGAGGCCATTGCCCTCGGTCATCGACTTGGCGAGACGCTGGTCGTAGAGATCTCGATACAGCTGGTTCTCGCCGGGAAACAGCGAGTCGCCCATGCTGGCATCGCGCATGCTCTTGATCAGCATCTGCGCGAACACGCCTTCGAACTCGCGCGCAGCCTTGTCGATGCGCGCGGCATCGGGGCGTTGGACGGGATTGAGTTCGATGGGCGTGGACGCGATGCGCATGTCAGATCACCTCGAGCTCCGCGCGCAGCGCACCGGCCTGCTTGAGCGCTTCGAGGATCGCGATCAGGTCGCCCGGTGCGGCGCCGACGGCATTCACCGCGCGCACGATCTCGTCCAGCGACGTGCCGCCGGCGAACTTGAACATGCGGCTACCGTCCTGGTTCACCGAAATGTCGGACTGCGGCGTGACCACGGTGCTGCCGCGGCCGAACGCGTCCGGCTGGCTGACGCCGAGGCTCTCGGTGATGGTCACGCTGAGCGAGCCGTGCGCGATCGCGGCCGGCATCACCTTGACCAGCGCGCCCATGACCACGGTGCCGGTGCGCGAATTGACGATGACCTTGGCCGGCGCGGCACCCGGCGAGAGCTGCACGTTCTCGACCTCGGCCAGGAAGCCGATGCGCGCGCCCGGATCGTACGGCGCACGCACCGCGACGGTGACGCCGTCGACCGCGCGCGCGGTACCGGCGCCGAAACGTGCATTGAGCGCGTTGACCATGTTCGAGACCGTGCCGAAATCGCCGCGGTTGAGGTTGAGCGTCAGTTCGCCGTTGTCGCCAAAACCGCCGTCGACCGCGCGTTCGACCATCGCACCGTTGGGAATGCGGCCGACGCTGGGCACGTTGACCGACATCCGCGATCCGTCGCGGCCCTGCGCGCCGAAGCCGCCGACCACCAAGCTGCCCTGGCCGATCGCGTACACCTGGCCGTCGGCGCCCTTGAGCGGCGCCATCAGCAGCGTGCCGCCGCGCAGCGAGACCGCGTTAGCGATCGAGGACACGGTGATGTCGATGGTCTGACCGGGCTTGGCGAACGGCGGCAGCTCGGCGTGGATCGCCACGGCCGCCACGTTCTTGAGCTGCGGATTGACGTTGGCCGGCACCGTGACGCCCAGCTCGTTGAGCATGTTGCGCAGGCTCTGCACGGTGAAGGGCGACTGGCTGGTGCGGTCGCCGCTGCCGTCGAGGCCGACGACGAGGCCGTAGCCGACCAGCGCGTTGCCGCGGACGCCGCCGACGGTGGCGAGATCCTTGATGCGCTCCTGCGCGAGGCAGGGCGCGGCCAGCGTCGCGGCGAGCACGACGGCGGAGAGAAGGCGGAGCAGGGTGGGACGGCGCATGGCGGTCTGGACTCGAAGAGCGATCAGTAGGGATACAGGCGCGAATGGAAGAACCGGCCGAGCCAGCCCATCGCGTTGGACTGCGCGATCGCGCCGCGGCCGCCGTAGACGATGCGCGCATCGCCGACCCGGCTCGACAGCACGCTGTTGTCGGGCGCGATGTCGGCGGGTCGCACGATGCCCTGCACCTGCACCAGCTCGTTGCCCTGGTTGAGGCGGATCTGCTTGCTGCCCTCGACGACGAGGTTGCCGTTGGGCAGGCGCTGGACCACAGTCACGGTGACGCTGCCCTGCAGGCGGTTGCTCTGCGCGCTGCGGCCGCTGGCGTCGAAGTCGCGGCTGCCGCTGGCCGATGCGCTCAGCACGTCGCGGCCGTTGACCGTGACCGGCATGCCGAACACGTTCGGCGCGCCGATGTCGATGCTGCTCTCCTTGGCGACCTGGGTGCTGGCGTTGGTCTGCGCGGTGGTGCTCTCGACCAGCTGGATCGTCAGCAGGTCGCCGATATCGCGCGCGCGCTTGTCGGCGAACAGCGACAGCCCGTTGCCGCCGCCGGCCTGATAGATCGCGCCGGGCGAGGCCTGGACGGGGGCGGCGACCACGGTCTGGATCGGCGCCATCGCCGGATAGGGACGCACGTCGCCGGCGGCAACGCAGCCGGCCAGCAGTGTGCCCAGGGCCAGCGCGGCGACGGGACGGAAGGAGAGGACGGCACGGTTCATCGCGGTGCTCAGACGTTGTTGTTGAGGTAGCCGAGCATCGAGTCGGTGGTCGAGATCGCCTTGGCGTTCATTTCGTAGGCGCGCTGGGTCTCGATCATGCTGACCAGCTCCTCGACCACGTTGACGTTGCTGCCTTCGAGCGCACCCTGTTCCAGCAGGCCCAGGCCGTTGAGGCCGGGCGTGCCGCTCTGCGCGGGGCCGGACGCGGTGGTTTCCAGGTACAGGTTCTCGCCGCGCGCCTGCAGGCCGGCGGGATTGATGAAGTCGGTGACCGTCAGCGACCCGATTTCCAGCGCCTGCGCCTCGCCGGCGACCTGCACGCTCACGGTGCCGTCCTTGCCGATCGTCACCGACTGCGCGCCCTCGGGCACCTGGATGCCGGGCTGCACCGGGAAACCGCTGCTGGTGACCAGTTCGCCTTGGGCGCTGATCTGGAAGCTGCCATCGCGGGTATAGGCCGGCGTGCCGTCGGGCATCATCACCTCGAAGAAGCCGCGGCCGTTGACCATCACGTCGAGCGCGCGGCCGGTCTGCTGCGGATTGCCCTGCTGGAAATCCTTCGACGTCGAGACCACGCGCACGCCGGTGCCCAGCTGCAGGCCGCTCGGCAACTGGGTCTGCGCGGAACTCGCGCCGCCCGGCTGGCGCACCTGCTGGTACAGCAGGTCCTCGAAATTGGCCCGGTCGCGCTTGAAGCCGGTGGTGTTGGTGTTGGCGAGGTTGTTGGACACGACCGACATGCGCGTCTGCTGCGCGTCCAGTCCGGTCTTCGCCACCCACAGTGCCTGGTTCATCGGTTGGTCCTCAGGTCCGGCGCGGTCGACGCCGTCGCCTGGAGTGATGCAATCGGTGTGCCAGACGCGGCATGCGCGGGCGGACTGAGGAACCGCGGGGCCGTGTCATCCGTCCAGAAGCCGTTATTCCCGCGGCCGTCATTCCTGCGAAGGCGGGAATCCAAGGGGCCTTGCCTGTCTGTACCAGCAGAAGCGCACGGGCAAAAGTTCATGGATTCCCGCCTTCGCGGGAATGACGGGAGAGCAAGGGCAGGGGGGCAAAGCAGCGACGACGCCACAGCGTAGGGCGGCCTCGGCCGCCACCTTCCGGACACGAACGGCGGGTCGAGACCCGCCCTACGGTCTTCCGTCGACCACGGCGGCGTCAGCCGCCCAGCCGCAGCAGGCTGTTCGCCGCCTGCGCGTTGTCGTCGCCACGGCTGATCAGCTTGATCTGCATCTCGAACTGGCGCTGCAGCTGGATCATCTGCACCAGCGCGCCGGCGGCGTCGACGTTGCTGGCTTCGAGTGCGCCGGTGGTCATCGCCTCGCCGGCTGCCTGGGCCAGCGGCTGCTGCGGATCGGTGTTGCGCATCAGCCCGTCCAGCCCGCGCGCGAGCCGGTCCGGCGTGGCCTCGACCACGCGCAGACGACCGACGATAGCCGTCGTCTGCGGGCCTTCGCCCAGCGGCACGATCGAGATCGTGCCGTCATCGCCGATGTCCAGCGCCTGGTGCGGCGGCAGCGTCAGCGGCATGCCGTTGTCGTCGACCAGCGGATGCCCGCCACCGGTGACCAGCTGGCCGTTCGGCGTCAGCGACAGGTTTCCGGCGCGCGTGTAGGCCTCGCCGCCGTCGGGCGACTGCACCGCCAGCCAGCGGTCCGGGCGCAGTGAGACGTCGAGTGGATTGCCGGTGACGCGCTGCGCGCCCATGCGGCTGTTGAAGCCCTGGTCGACGTGCATCGCGTCGATGCGCGAGGCATGGGTGCCGCCCGGCACGCGGTAGGCCTGGGTGTTGGCCAGCGCCGCCTTGAACCCCGCGGTATCGGCGTTGGCGAGGTTGTGCGACACGGTGCCCTGCGCCTGCAGCGTGGCGCGGGCGCCGGTCATCGCGACGTAGAGGGCTTTGTCCATGAAGGCGGCAATCCGGAAACAGGAAGGAAAAAACCGGTCGCGCGGGCCGGGCGCCTAGGGAACGCCCGGCGCCGCGCGCCGGAGGGCTGTGCTCATCAACGGATGTTGATGACCGTCTGTGTGACCTGGTCCTGGGTCGAGATCATCTGCGCGTTGGCCTGGAAGTTGCGCTGCGCGACGATCATGTTGACCAGCTGCTCGGTCAGGTCGACCGTCGAGGATTCCAGCGCACCGGCCTGGATCTGGCCGAAGTCCGAGCTGTCCGGCGCACCGGTGCGGCCTGCGCCGGAGGTGTGGGTCTCGGCCCACGTGTTGCCGCCCTGCGGCTGCAGGCCCTGCGGATTGACGAACGTGGTCAGGGCGATCTGGCCCAGCGCGGTATCCGCGCCGTTGGAATAGCGCGCGAACACCACACCTTCGGCCGAGATGCTGATCTCGTTGAGCTTGCCGGCGGCGTAGCCGTCCTGGCGGGTGTCGCGCAGCTGGAACGCCGCGCCGTACTGGGTCGAGCCGCTGACGTCCAGGCCGAGCTCGAGCACGCCGGCGCCGTTGGCCGGGGTGAACGGGTCCAGCGCGATGCGGCCGTCGGCCGGCGCGAGCAGGGCGCCGCTGTCGGAGAACTGCAGCGTCGTCGGATCGCCGACGCGCGTGCCGTCGACGTAGCTGTGCACTTCCCACTCGTTCGGATTGGCGGTCTTGACCAGGTACGAGGTCTGCACATGGCCGACGCCGAGCGAGTCGAACACGGTGATGCCGCCGGTCGAGGCGTTGTAGCTGTTGGGTTCGGACGGGTCGAACGTCGCCATCGTCGGCGGCTGCGCGTTGCCGGGCAGGGTGAACATCAGGTTGACCCGGCTGCTGGCGCGCGGCGGGCTGTCGGTGGTCAGCAACTGCAGGTCGGTCACGCGGCCGACGTCGAAGCCGTCGGCATTGGCGCGCGGCGGATACACCTGCAGGCGCGCGCCCTCGGGCGTGCCGACGAAGCCGTTGGCGTCGGTCTGGAAATTGCCGGCGCGGCTGAACACGCGGGCGCCGTTCTTGCTGAGGGTGAAGAAGCCCTCACCGTCGATCGCCATGTCCAGGCTGCGCCCGGTCGGATCGATGTTGCCCTGCGAGAACTGCTGGGCGACGTTGCTGAGCTTGACGCCGGAACCGATCGCGTTGCGCGCCAGGCCGTACTTGCTGTTGGAGAACAGGTCGGCGAACTCGGCGCGCGATTCCTTGAAGCCCGTCGTGTTGACGTTGGCGATGTTGTTCGCGGTGACGTTGAGGTTGGCGTTGGCCGCGTTGATGCCGGACAGCGAGGTGTTGAAGCTCATGGCGGACTCCGTGAGGTCGTGCGCGGAAAGGAAAGAGTGGTGACAGGAGTTGCGCGTCAGCCGACGCGCAGCACGTGGTCGAGCGGCGCGGTGCCGAGCCCTTCGAGATCGAGGTACAGCCCGTCGGAACCGACCGACACGCTCTCGACCCTGCCGCGCACGTAGGTGCCGAGGCTGGTCGTGGCGCCGCTTTCGGTGACGTGTTTCGCGGTGATGCCGTAGGTGCCCTCGGGCAAGCGCTTGCCGGAGGCATCGCTGCCGTCCCAGGCAAAGGGCACCTCGCCGGCCGCATTGGCGGCGACGGTGAACTGGCGCACCGGCAGGCCGTTGGCATCGGTCACCTCGAAGGTCACCAGGCCCGGCGCCGGTGCGGCGACGATGCCGCTGGCCCCGCCCTCGGCCGGCAGCGCGACCTTCGACGACGGCAGCAGCACCTCGCGGCCGACCATCGTCGCGCCGCGCAGCAGCTGGTCGCTCGCCATCGAACCGGCGAAGCCGCTGACCGTCGCATTGAGGCTCTGGATGCCCTGCACGGTGGAGAACTGCGCCAGCTGGCCGAGGAACGCGCTGTTCTCCATCGGATTCAGCGGATCCTGGTGCTTCAGCTGTTCGGTCATCAGGCGCAGGAAATCCGCCTGGCCCAGCGATTCGGCGCTCTTGCCGGCCGCGGCTTTCGCCGCGCCGCCCAGGCCGAGGCTGCTGTAGACGTCGTTGGCGATGGTGCTCATCGGAGGGTGCTCATCGGGTCGGGACTCGTGTCGGCTGCGCGTGGACCTCAGCGGCCCATGCTGAGGGTGGCGACCGCCAGTTCCTTGGCGGTGTTGAGCATCTCCACGCCGGCCTGATAGCTGCGCGAGGCGGAAATCATGTTGACCATCTGCGAGACCGGATCGACGTCGGGTGCGTAGACGTAGCCCTGCTCATCGGCCAGCGGATGGCCGGGTTCGTAGCGCTGGATCGGCGGCGTGTCGCGCTCGACGATGCCGGCCACCTGGACGTTGGTGAGCGCCGGATCGGTGGCGTGCGCGGTCGCGCGGAACACCGGTTCGAGCGGCCTGTAGACCTGGTCGGGCGAGCCGGCGACCGAATCGGCGTTGGCCAGGTTGCTGGCCAGCGTGCTCAGACGCACGGACTGCGCCTGGAGGGCGGAGCCGGCGACATCGAAGATCGGCAGGTTGCTCATGGCGTTACTGTCCCGTGATGGCGGTCAGGAGGGTGCGCACCTTCGACTCGAGGAAGCTCAGCGAGGCGCGGTACTCGAGCGCGGCGCGGCCGTAGGCGGCGCGTTCGGCGTCGGGGTCGACGCTGTTGCCGTCGAGACTGGCCTGCGCGGCGATGCGGGCGACGGAGAACGGATTCAGCCCGTCGTCGCCCGGCAGTGGAATGTGGTTCGACGCGGTCTCGCGCATCGGCACCGGTCCTGCCTCGCGAACGCGTGCGGCATTGGCCAGGGCGGCATTGAAGTCCAGGTCGCGGGCCTGATAGCCGGGCGTGTCCGCGTTCGCCAGATTGCTGGCGATGAGCTTCATGCGCTGCTCGCGCAACGGCAGCGCATCGAGCTGGAAGCCCAGATAGGACGAAATCGGATTGGACATCGCACGCCTCCGGCGGACCTGTGCCGGGGGAGGTGCAAGCGGCGTGCCAGAACGCGGGGGTGCAGCCTCGCCTGCGGACCGTAGGAGCGCGTTCGCGCGCGATGGGGCCTTACCGGGAACGCTTCATTCGCGCGCGAGCGCGCTCCTACGATCGGACGCGCCGACCCCGGAACCCGCCGTCAGGCGACCAGTTGCCCGCCCGCGGCCTCGGCGACTTCATGCAGGCGCTTGAGCACCTCGTCTGCCAGGTCGTGCGGGCTGTACTTGGCGACGAAGGCGTCCGCGCCGACGCTCTGCACCATCGAGGTGTTGAACACGCCCGACAGCGAGGTGTGCAGCAGCACGAACAGATCGGCGAGGCCGGGGTGGCGACGGATTTCCGTCGTCAGGGTGTAGCCGTCCATGGCCGGCATCTCGATGTCCGACACCACCAGCGCGTAACGCTGGGACGGCGGTTCGCCGGCGGCGTGCAGCTGCAGCAGGTGATCCAGCGCCTGGCGGCCGTCCGACAGCAGGGTCACGCCGACGCCCAGCTGGTCGAGCACGCTGCGGATCTGCTGGCGGGCCACGCGCGAGTCGTCGACCACCAGCACCTGCATCGGCGGCGCACCTTCGGGCAGGGCGTATTCGGGGGACAGTTCGGCGTCCATCCGCGCCTGCGAGATGTCGGCGAGCACGCTTTCCACGTCGATGACCTGGATCAGTTCGCCCTGGAAACGCGTCACCGCGGTCAGATAGCCGCCGTCGGCGCCGAGGTCGGGCGGCGGCTGGATGTCGGTGACCGCGATGTTGACGATCCGTTCCACATCGCTGACCAGGAAGCCCTGGACCGAGCGGTTGAACTCGGTGACCACCAGATAACCGGGCAGGTCCTCGTCGCCGCGTTCGGGATGGCCGATCGCGAGACCCAGATCCAGCACCGGCACGCTGCGACCGCGCACGTCGGCCACGCCGGCGAACTGCGCGGGCAGGCCCGGCACCCGGAACAGGTGCGGCCGGCGCAGCACTTCCTGCACCTTGAAGACGTTGACGCCAAAAACCTGGCGTCCGCCCAGGCGGAACAGCAACAGCGCCAACCGGTTGTGGCCGGCGAGGCGGGTGCGCTGGTCGATGCGGTCGAGCAGATCTTGCGACATGGTCCCGGTATCGGCGTCCATGCGGACGACTTGAGGCATCCGGTTTCGCGTCGCACCCCGGCGCATCCTGCAGGCGCCGCGCGCCCTGCGGCACGGGATTTGCACCGCAGGCAGCGATCCCGTTGCCGGAAGTCGCCATGTCCCTGTTGTCCCGCGTCCAACCGCGCCGGCGTGCTCTGCGGTCTGTCGTGTGTGCGCTCCTGACGGTGTTCGCGACGTCCACGGTGGCGGCGTCGAGCTTCCAGCCGGTCGAATCGATCCGTGCCGCGGCGTTGTCGGTGTCCGGCGAAGGCGAGGCGGCCGAGGCGAATCTGGACCCGGCGTTGCGCATGCCGCAGTGCGCCCAGCCACTGGAAGCGCGGCGCACCGCGGCCGCGACGGTCGAGGTGGCGTGTCCGTCCGGCTGGCGGCTGTTCGTGCCCGTGCGCGTGCGCCGCAGCCAGACCGTGCTGGTGCTGTCGCGCAGCGTCGCTTCAGGCGAGACGATCACGGCCGATGTCTTCACTGCCGAGCAGCGCGACACCAGCCGCATCGCCGGCGCGGCCATCGCCAGCCCGGCCGAGGCGGTGGGTCGCAGCGCCCGCCGCACCCTTGTGGCCGGCAGCGTGCTGACCGCCAACGATCTGGTATCGCCCCGGCTCGTGCGCCGCGGCGATACCATCGCCCTGGTGTCGCGCCAGTCCGGCATGGAGGTCCGGATGGCCGGCAAGGCGCTGGCGGACGCCGGCGCCAATGAACGGATCAGCGTCGAGAACCTGTCGTCGCGCCGGGTGGTGCAGGGCACGGTGGATGCGGACGGCAACGTGATCGTGGGCCGGTGACATCCACATGACATTCGCGCTAAAGCCCGGCGCCCACCGGCCGATACCGGCCATGACTCCCATCAAATCCCGCGTGTCAGGACCCCCGACATGACCCAGAAGATCGAAGGAACCGCCGCTCCGGTCGCCCGTGCCCTCAGCCCGGTGACCAGCACCCAGGTCGCCCGCGCCGGTGATCCGCGCGACAAGGCGATCGAAGCCGCCGCCGGTGGCGACAGCCTGCGCCTGACCGGCGAGGCCGCCAATCTGCAGGCGGCGCAGCGCGATGTCGCCGCCCGTCCGGCATTCGACGAAGCGCGCGTCCAGGCGCTGCGCGAGTCGATCGCGTCCGGCAGCTACAAGATCGACGCCGAGGCCATCGCCTCGCGCATGCTCGACCTGGACGCCCGGCTGGCCGGCTGATGTCCGACGCGCAGGCCAGCCTGGAGCGTCTCGCCACCGCGCTCGCCGACGAGCGCGAGGCACTGATCGGTCACGACGTGGATGCGCTGATGCGCTCCACCCGCGACAAGATCGTCGCGTTACGCGAGCTGGAGGCACATCCGGACGGCGAGCTTTCCGGTCCACTGGCCGAGCTGGCCGAACTCAACCGCGCCAACGGCGCCTTGCTGGCGCGTCGTCGGCGCGAGGTCAACTGGGCGCTCCGCCACATGGGCCGCATGGAAAGTGCGCCGGCGTATGACGCATCGGGCCGCGCCGAGCTCCCCAGTCGCCGGCGAGAACTCGCGGTTGCATGAAGGGCGCTGACCCCTTCGCACGATTTAGACTTCAGGATCCTCACTGCGGATCCGGCGTCGTGACCTCGCTTTCCCCACTCGCCGCACCGCCGGCGCCACTGGCCGCCGCCGCGCTGTACAGGCTCGACGAAGGCGTCTGCCTGCACGAGGCAGACGGCCGCCTGATCTACGCGAACCCCGCTGCCGAAGCACTGCTGCGCCTGCAGCCGAACTGGCTGGAAGTCTCGGGTCAGCTGGATCGGGTGCTGCCGCCGCATGCGATGGCGCAAGCACGCGAACACGGCAACTGGAGCGAGCTGATCGCGTTCGCGCCAGGGCGGCTATTGAAGGCGCATCTGCACTGGATGGGTCACGACACCGCACGGTTCCTGCTGCTGCTCAAGGGCGCCACGCCGTCGCGCAGCGATGACGATCGGGCGCTGCAGCAGCGCCACGAAGAGCTCAACGTGCGTTTCAACGCCGCGCAGGAGCAGTTGCTGCAGTCGGAAAAGCTGGCCTCGATCGGTCAACTGGCCGCGGGCGTCGCGCACGAGATCAACAACCCCATCGGCTACGTGCACTCCAACCTCGGCAGCCTGCAGGAATACGTCGGCAATCTGTTCGCACTGATCGACGTCTACGAACGCGCGATGCGCGCGCACGACCCGCATGCGATGCGATCGGAGATCGACGACACCCGCGAACGGCTCGACGTGGATTTCATCAGCCGCGATCTGCCGCAGCTGTTGACCGAATCGCGCCAGGGCATCGAGCGCGTGACCCGTATCGTCCGCGATCTGCGCGACTTCTCGCGCTCCGACCGCGAGCACGCGTGGCGCCTGGCCGACCTGCACGCCGGTCTGGATTCGACGATCAACATCGTCTGGAACGAGCTGCGCTACAAGGCGACGCTGGAGAAGGACTACGGCACGCTGCCGATGATCGAATGCCTGCAGTCGGAATTGAACCAGGTCTTCATGAACCTGCTGCTCAACGCCGGGCAGGCGATCGACGAGCAGGGCACGATCACCGTGCGCACGGGCCACGAGCCCGGTCTCGTCTGGGTGGAGGTCGGCGACACCGGAGACGGCATCGCGCCGGAAGTCCAGCAGCGGATCTTCGATCCCTTCTTCACCACCAAGGCGGTGGGCAAGGGCACCGGCCTCGGCCTGTCGATTTCCTACGGCATCGTGGCCAAGCACCACGGCCGCATCGAGGTCGACAGCGCACCCGGAGCGGGCAGCCGGTTCCGCGTCATCCTGCCGGTGCGCCAGCCGCAGCCGGAAGTCCGGGACTGACTCAGGGCAATGTGTCGCGGCCGCGCTGGCTGTCATAGGTCTGGAACGCCTGGCGGATGTGTTCGCGCAGTTTGCTGTCGTCCCAGGGTTTGGTCAGAAAGCGGTAGATCGCGCCGCGGTTGATCGCCTCGGTCACCGTGGCCAGGTCGGTATAGCCCGACAGCACGAGGCGGATGGTGTCGGGATAGAGCATTTTCACCCGCCCGAGGAATTCGGTGCCGTCCATCTCGGACATGCGCTGGTCCGACAGGATCACCTGCACGTCGTTGGTCGCCAGCAGGCCGAAAGCATCGCGCACGTTGCCGGCCGCGAGGATCCTGTAGCCGTCGCGGCGGAACAGCCGCACCAGTGAGCGCAGGACGTTCTGCTCGTCGTCGACCAGCAGCAGCGTTCGGTCCGACTTGGTCGTGGTGAACAGTTCCGGCCGCAGGTAACGCCGGCGCAGTGCCTGGCCGGCGGCTTCGGCGCTCATGGGCTCGCCGAACAGATAGCCCTGGAAGTAGTCACAATCCGCGCGACGCAGGAAGCCGAGCTGGGCTTCGGTCTCCACGCCGTTGGCGATCACCTTCATGCCAAGCTGGTGGCCCATCGCGATCAACGCGCGCACGATCGCGGTCTCCCGGCTGCCGGCCGGCGAGGCGTTGATGAAGCTGCGATCGATCTTGAGGATGTCGGCGGGATAACGCACCAACGCACCAAGGCTGGCATCGCCGGTGCCGAAATTGTCGAGGGTCACGCAGATGCCTTCGTGGCGCAATGCGGACACGGCGCGGTAGACCGCATCCGTGCTGTTGTGCGTGAGTGCGCGTTCGTTGAGCTCGAGCACGATCGCCGACATCGGCAGGCCGGCGTGCTGCATGCGACCCAGGAGACGATCGACGAAGTCGGGCTGCAACAGCTGTTGCGTGGTGACATTGACGCCCACGAAGAAATCGTCGAAACCCTGTTCACGCCAGATCTTGACCTGGGCGACCACGCGTTCGAGCATCCAGTCGCCGATCTGCAGAATGACGCCGATGCGCTCGGCGGTCGGCAGAAAGCGTTCCGGCAGCAGCAGACCCAGCACCGGAGATTGCCAGCGCACCAGCGCCTCCATGCCGATGACGCGCCCGTCCCGGGCACTGATCTTGGGCTGGTAGCGCAGACGGAGCTCACCATTGGGCAATGCGTCGACGATCTGGCGGGCGATCACGCTCTCGCTGTGCATCCTGTCCGCCACCTCGGTGGTGTGCAACTGCACCGGCTCGTTGACGCCATGCCTCGCACGCCGGACGGCAGTTTCGGCAAGGTGCAGCAACTGCGACGCATCGAAGCCGTGTTCAGGGCAGAGACTGATGCCGATCTTGGCTTCGAGGAACAGGGTGTAGGGCAGCACCTCGAGCGGACGCTCGACCTCGGCGATCAGTTCTTCGGCCAGTGCCTGTGCAGTGTGGGCGTCGTCGCCATCGGACAGCAGAACGGCGGCCACGAATTCGTCGCTGCCGTGGCGCCAGACGCACCCACGCGTGTGCAGCTGCTCGCGCAGACGCTGGCCTACGGCGTCCAGCGCCGCGTCGCCGACATCCACCCCCATGTTCTGATTGACCGACGCGAAGTGTTCGATATCGATGTGCAGCAGCACCAGCGGCGTTCCGGCGGCCGCCGAGTCCTGAATCATCGCCTGGAGCCGGGGATGGGCGGCGCCAAGACGCGGGAGCGAGGCGGGCGGGGCGGGAACCGGCATGTGCATCGACGGAGTCTAGCCGCCGCGCATCGCCACGGGGGAGTCGGCGGCAAGGGAGGTGTACGGCAACCAGGCTTCGACGTGAGTACCGGCGCCCGGTGTGGACGCGACGTCGACCCGGCCGCCTGCGCCGTGGGCACGCTCCCGCATGATCACGAGACCAAGGCCCCTCGCGGCTTCCGGCGAGAAGCCGCTGCCGTCGTCGCGGACACACAGCCGCAGGCCATCGCCTTCGTCTCGCAGCCGCAATTCGACGTGCGCCGCGCCCGCATGCCGCATCGCATTCGTCAGCGCTTCCTGGGCGATGCGGAAACAGGCCTGTTCGACTGCGGCATCCGGGCGGTGAGGCAGTGCGTCGATGTCCAGATCCGATGCGATGCCCGCATTGCGCAGCATGCGTTCGGCGTGCCATCGCAGCGCCGCCTCGAGACCCAGGGCATCGAGCTGGGGCGGACGCAGCAGGATCGAGATATCCCGCAGTCGCTCCAGCGTCGAGTCGGCGAGCACAAGAATGTCTTCGATGTCGTCTCGTCGACGGCGAGCATCGTCTTCATCGAGCGCCGACCCTGCCGCCATCTTCATCGCGGTGACCGACTGGCCGATATCGTCGTGCAGTTCGCGGGAGATCGCCCTGCGTTCGTCCTCCTGCAGCGTGAAGACGCGCGCGGCCAGCGCCTGCAGCTCACGGTTTCCCGCTGCCAGGTCTTCACGCATGCGCTCCGCCGCTGTCAGGTCGCGGACCACGAGCAGGGTGCAGGGGCGGCCGTCATGTTCGGTCTGCGCCGCAGTCAGGGCAGCACGGAAGATCGAGCTGTCGCGACGACGCATGCGCAGTGATGTGGGTGGTTCCTCCGTTTCGGTGACCGGTGCGCGCAGCCAGACATCGAAGCCGGCGCGATCCTGGCGCTCGATGAGGTCGCCCGCAGACAGTGATTCCAGCGCGCCCGGGGCGTACCCGAACATGGCATCGCTTGCCGGATTCGCGTAGACCACCCGGTCCTCGACCAGTAGCAGCACACCATCGGGAAGTAGCCGCATCAGTTCTCGCAACGCATGGCCACTGGCGCCCGCCGGCGGCTCGACAGGTACGGGTCCGACAACCGCTTCCCGACGGACAGGCGACGCGTCTGAAAGTCCCGAACGCAGCCGACTCCATGCCGCGACGATCGCGGTCGTCACCATGAGCGCAGCGAAGAGCGTCAGCCACAATCCGGGAGAGGTGGCGCCATCGGTGCGCCGGAAAAGGATCGCAGCCACCACGATCCAGACGAGTCCCAGTGCGAGGTGGACAAGCGGGAACTGCCACGGCGATCCCGCTGGATGGTTCGGTGGCGTGCCTCGCTGACGCGTGGCATCGATGGTGTGCTGTTCAGACGCCATTCGAGCGAGCCCTCTCCATGCGCGTCGCCGCAGTCTACCCCTGGACTCAATTTCATGTCCGTCACGCCGTTAACGGTCACGAGCCCGTACCGGATGTTCCGGACGCGCACAACGGAGCAAGCGCAGCACGATGGATTCCGGCCTCCTCTCCAGCCTTCTCAAACATCCGGTCTCGGATGGCCTGCTGTTGCTCGATCGGGGCGGGCGCTGCCTGCTGGCCAATCCGGCGGCGCGGCGTCGCGGCCTCGATCACCTCGTCGAGCGACACGCCCCGTCGCTGACCGGTCTTTACGCACGCCTGTTGGAGGGCGCGCGCGAGATCGCCTGCGAACTGCCCGACGCCGAAGGACCGTTGCGCGGAGTGCTGCGCACGGTGGAGATCGAAGGCGAGGGCGCCGTCGCGTTCTCGCTGAGCATCCGGCTTTCCGAGGATCTCGACGATTGGCTCGAAGCCGCGGAATCCGGCGGTCATGCGCTCTGGGTCTGGGATCTGCGCCACGACCAGATGAGAGGCTCGGGTGCGTGGATCGAGTGGGTGGGCGTACCGGGTCTCGACAGGCCTTTATCGTTTCAGACGATCGAGCAGCGCATCCACCCCGACGACCGGGCGACAGTGGGCAACGCGCTGCGCGCCTATCTGGAAGGCCACGCACCGGCCTACCTGTGCGAATACCGCTGCGGCCGGGCCGACGGCGGGTGGCGCTGGGTGCGCGACAGCGGACGCGTCACGGCACGTGACGCCCAGGGGCGCGCGTCCAAAGTGGCCGGCACATTGACCTGTATCGACGATCAGAAGCGCCTGGAGCAGACCCTGCGCGAGCAGCGCAGCCTCGTGGAGGACACGCAGCGTCTGGCCGGCATGGCCAGCTGGCATTGGGACCACGCCAGCGGCACGGTGCAATGCGCAGCCGGCCTGCGCGAACTGTTCGGGTTCGAAGACGGCGCGAACGTACGCACGTGGCTGCGGAGTTGTCGCGCCGATCACGCGCCGTTGCTCAGGCGCGTGTGGCGCGAGTTGCGCAGCCGCGTCGAGCCGGCGAACTTCGAAATCGTGGCCCACGGCGTGCGTGGTCCCGTTCACCTGCAGGTGTGGGCTTCCCCGCAGACAGACACCACGGGCAGACCGGTGGGCGTGCTCGCCCAGGTCCAGGACGTGACGACGCAACGGCGGATGGATGCGGAAGCACGGCGCCGGGCTGCATTGTTGAGACGCGTGGCGGAACTGGGCAGGATCGGCGGCTGCGAGATCGACGCCGACACGCGGACGCTGCACTGGACCGGCGAATGCGCAGGTCTGCACGGGCGCGAAGGCGAGTCGTTGCCGCTGGAAGAGCTGATGCGGCATTACACCACTGAATCGCGCGAGGCGCTGGAAGCGGCGATGAGCCGCGTGGCCGGCGGCGCACCGGCGGAAACGCTCGAGCTGTGCTTCTACCGTCCTGACGGGGAGCAGGTCTGGACCCAGGCTGTGGTCGATTTTTCCCGTGATGCAGGGCTGCAACCCCGCTATCTGGTCCTGTTCCGCGACGTCTCCGGAGAACGTGCGGCCAGCGAGCGAATCGAGCGTCTCGCGCATTACGACGCATTGACGGGACTGCCGAACAGGAGCCGGCTGCGTCAGGATGTGGAGGCCGCGCTGTCTGCTGGAGGCGCCCTCTACCAGGCACTGCTTCTGCTCGACATCACCGGCTTCGGCGGCATCAACGAAGCCCATGGCCACGCGTCTGGTGACCTGGTGCTCAAGACCACTGCTGCGCGACTGCACATGCTGGTCGACGCGGGAGACCTGTTCGGTCGCATCGGTGCCGACGAATTCGTCGTGCTGCTGCAGCAGGGCAGCGGCCGGCAGGACGTTGCCGCCACTGCGCAGAGAATCGTGAGCGGTCTATCCGAACCGGTGTCCGCCTCCGGCAAGATGCTGCGTTACGGCGTCAGCGCGGGGATTGCCGTGCGCCCTCCAGGCGTCGGCTTCGATGAACTGTTGCGTGCGGCCGGCGTCGCATTGCAGACCACGCGACAGGGCGGACGCACGGATCACATACAGTTCTACAGTCCGGACGCCTGGCGCCGCGCGCGGCGCCGCCTGGATATCGAACACGCGTTGCGCGTTGCACTGGAACACGAGCAGTTCTCATTGGCTTACCAGCCTCTGGTCGACCTGCCACGTGGCCACGTCGCCGGCATGGAGGCCCTGCTGCGTTGGCATCACCCGGACCTTGGCAGCTGCAGTCCAGACGAGTTCATCGAGATCGCAGAGGCCACGGGCGACATCGTGGCGATCGGTGAATGGGTGCTGCGCGAAGCTTGCCGCCAGGCGGCGGCTTGGCACGCTGCGGGTCTGGTGTTCGGACGCATGTCGGTCAACGTCTCGGCGGTGCAACTACGTGACCCCGGGTTCGCCCAGCGCGTGATCGCAGCCTGTGACGACACCGGTTGGCCTGTATCGCGACTGGAACTCGAACTCACGGAATCGGCGTTGCTGCTCGACACCGAGCCGCTGTGGTCCTGCTTCGGCGCGTTGCAGAGCGCGGGCGTGGCATTGGCGGTCGACGACTTCGGAACCGGTTTTTCCAGTCTCAGCTACCTGAGCCGGTTTCCCGTTGGACGGCTCAAGATCGATCGCAGCTTCATTGCGGAACTGGCGGCGTCCGATGGCACGGGCCCGGCTGTCGCGGTGACCCGAGCAATCATCCAGCTCGGAAAGACCCTGCGTATGCAGGTGCTCGCCGAAGGCGTCGAATCCATGGCGGATGAGCAGCTGCTGCGCGATTACGGCTGCGACGAGGTGCAGGGATATCTGTACTCCAGGCCGCTACCACCGCGCGACATGCAGCGCTGGCTGCTGGATCGTCAGCAGGCGGGTCAGCAGGAAATCCTGTTGGCCTGAGTCGCGCGAGGGACTCAGGTCTTTCTCGTTGGTATCCAGCTGACGCGCGAGCGGCACCGCACCGCGTATCGTCCGTGTCAGCGCTGCGCAGGTCCTGCCTGATCGTGTGACGCATGTGCAGACAATGGCGCCATGCCGACCCGCGATGTGCGGGCCGCCGTATCGTTTCGGGTGTTGCGCAGCCACACGGGAACGCGGGATGCAGAAGCCGGCGACCGCAGCCAAGCCATGCGGTCCGATTCGGTTTGCCGCGAATCAAGACAGCGCCCGGTCCGAGGCCTGCCTTCTTCGAACATGCCATCGCCTGACGCTCTCGCATACGAGACATCGGGACACGCAACCTGACAGCCTGGCCCCTGCCGGGGGTGCATCTGTTGGGAAGGATGCTGCGCGATGTGCTGCCGTGATGGAACGAGCTCTGAAGCGATGCGCATTGCAGCGGCTCGGGTGCCGGAGTTCAGAAGCCTGCCGCGAGATCCCAGGCGATGAATGATTCGACAGGGTCGAGCGGAACCGCCTGGTTCGGCAGGACAGACGCAGGTGAGCCAGCGATCAGTAGCGCGAGTTCCTGACAGGCAGCCTGTTCGATGCGATCGAGCAGGTCGCCTCCGATCCGGCGAACATTCGGCGATCCAGGCCTCATCAATGCAGACGCCCCGAACTCGGCCGGGGCGTGTGATGGATGGGCGCTTGTGTAGGCTCGATCCAAGGCGCTGCCGCGTCAGAAGAGTTCGACGGTGCCGGCACCCATGGATTCCTGGGTCACCGGTTTGTGCGGCGGTCGCTCCCAGGCGCCGCGGAGATCGCGCAGGCGCTGGCCGATCCGCTGCAGCGCACGCATCAGTTCCTCATCGAACACGCCGCCATTGCGACGCAGCAGGTCCTGCAGGTCGATCGCCTCGCGGTTGATCGCATTGAGGCGCTCGAGGTGCGAATGCACGCCGCCCAGCGCCTGGGTCGCGATGTCTTCGAACTGGAGTGCGCGCACCGCCTCGGTGACGCTGGCGTCGATCGCGCGGCCGCAATCCGAAATCTCGCGCATGCCGTCGCCGAGCGAACGATTGATCGACGCCACCTGTTCCAGCATGCCGGCGGCTTCGGAGCGCGCTTCACGCGACCGGTCGAGATCGCGCGAGGCCATGCCCGACACCGTGTCGCGCACCTTGGCGATCGATTCCTTCGACGAATGCGCGAGCTTGCGGATCTGCTCATTGAACGCCGTCGAGCGTTCGGACAGGTTGCGCACCTCGTCGGCGACCACGGCGAAGCCACGACCGGCTTCGCCGGCGCGGGCGGCTTCGATCGCGGCATTGAGCGCCAGCAGGTTGGTCTGGTCGGCGATCGACTTCACGTCTTCCAGCAACGCGAAAATGCCGTCCAGATGGCCGGCCATCTCGTCGATGTGCGCCACCGTGGTCACGCTCTGGCCGCTGACCTGTTCCAGCGCCTCGACCAGCTGTTCCATCCGGTTGCTGGCGTGCTGGGCGAAGCGCGCGACATCGGCGCCGCCCATGCCGTCCTGGTCGCCGGTGCGATCGAGCAGCCGGCTCATGGCCTGCGACTGCTGGCGCGACTTGCGGTTCATGGCATCGAAGCTGCTGCCGAGGCCGCTGACAGCCTGCCGGATGAGTTCGCGGGCGCGTTCGACCTCGATGCGCGAGCCTTCGATCTCGGAGCCGACGAACTGGCGCAACTCGGTCAGCAGTTCGTCCTGTTCCTTCATCGCACGGGTGTGCTCGGGCGTCGGACGGGTATCGCGACGGACCAGCAGGAATGCGGACACGATCCAGCTCGCGGTCAGGGTGATCAGGATCGCCCAGCGCACCGGCGCGGCCCAATCGAGGATGAACGCCAGCGGCAGCAACAGGGTCAGCGCCAATGGCGCGGCGAGGCGGATCAGAATGCGTGCGTACATGGGCGCTCTCAGGGGATTTCTCACGTCCCCGGTATCGGCAGTCCATCGCGCGGCTTTAGCCCGCTGCGCCCGTTCCCTGGATCGCAGCACGCGGTGGTCAGGCGTACGGCAAGCCTCTGGCAATCGCGACCCGTCGCTTTCTTCCACTCTTCCACCCGGTGGACAGAATGGTTCGGCCCGCGCCGGTTTTCTTGATTGGCGATTGAACGCGCAACAAAAGGCCGTCAGATCGCCTTGAGCATCTGCTGCCGACGCAGCAGGAAATCCCAGAGACTGCCGCCCATCTGCCGCCACAACACCGCCGAACGCAGCGAGGCCAGCAGCACCGCGCGGATCTCGGCGACGACGTTCGCCTGGCCGAGGTAATGCGGATTGCCCTGGACCATCACCTTCGGGCGCAGATGGCTGACGGTGTCGGCATACAGGGCGCCGAGCGCGGCCAGCACCTCCGGGTGGGTGTGACCCAGCTGTTCGGCCTTGGGCTTGATCTCGAGGATGCCGTGGTGGACTTCGCCGCTGACGGCGCTGTCCTGGATGAAACGGCGCTCCAGTTGCACGACCGCCAGGCCCAGCTTGGGCAGCAGCGGATCGCTGCCCTGGTTGCCGAAATAGTCGCGAAGCAGCATCAGGCCCGGCACGACCGCGTCGCGGCCGCCGTAGACGTCGGCGGGCGAGGCGGCGTCGATGCGGAACACGCTGTCGAGCGCGGTCGAGAGCACCGCGGCATCGGCCTGACCGGTCTCGGCGATACGGCGGACCTGCTTGAGTGCCTGCGCCATGCCGGCGAGGGCGAGCACGCGTTGCTCCATCATGCCGCCACCCCGCGTGCGCGCAGTTCCAGCGGCGCATCGGTACGGGCGATGACCGCGCCGCCGAGGCAGATATCGCCGTCGTAGAGCACCACGGACTGTCCGGGCGTGACCGCACGCTGGGGGCGGTCGAACCGCACGTCGAGCTGGCCGGTGTTCGCGTCGATGGTCACTTCGCAGAATTCCTCGTGTTGCCGGTAACGGGTCTGGGCGGTGCAGCGGAAGCGCTGCGCCGGCGGGTCGCCGGCGATCCAGTGTGCGGGTTCGCTGGTCAGGTGCGACGACAGCAGGTACGGCGTGTCGGCGCCCTGGGCGACGAAGAGCACATTGTCGCCCACATCCTTGCCGACCACATACCAGGGCGCCGCATCGAAGCCGCGCACGCCGCCGATCTGCAGGCCTTCGCGCTGGCCGAGGGTGAAATAGAAGACGCCCGGATGCGTGCCGACATGGTGTCCGTCGGGCGTGCGCATCTCGCCCTGGCGCGCGGGCAGGTACTGGCCCAGGAATGTGCGGAAGTCGCGTTCGCCGATGAAGCAGATGCCGGTCGAATCCTTCTTCTCCGCGGTCGGCAGGCCGGCGGCGCGGGCGAGGGCGCGCACGTCGGTCTTAGGCAGTTCGCCGAGCGGGAACAGCGTCGCGGCGAGCTGCGCCTGGCCGAGCTGGTGCAGGAAATAACTCTGGTCCTTGTTGCGATCACACGCACGCAGCAGGCGCCAGCGGCCGCCTTCGCAATCCACGCGCGCGTAATGCCCGGTCGCGATTCTGGCCGCGCCGAGGTCGCGCGCCGCATCGAGGAAGTGCTTGAACTTGATCTCGCGGTTGCACAGCACGTCGGGATTGGGCGTGCGGCCGGCCGCGTACTCGGCGATGAAGTGCTCGAACACGCCGGCCCAGTATTCGCCGGAGAAATCGCGGAAATGGATCGGCAGGCCCAGTCGCCCGGAGACGGCGACCGCATCGCGACGGTCATCTTCTGCCCGGCAGTCGCCGCTGCCGTCGTCGGCCCAGTTCTGCATGAACAGTCCGGCCAATGGCGTGCCTGCATCGCGCAGCAGCAGCGCGGCGACCGAGGAATCCACGCCGCCGGACATGCCGACGATGACTTCCGGCGCGCTCACGGGATCTGGCGCACGGCCGACAACGGAAAGCGCTGGCCGGCGAGGCAATCGGCGACGACCTGCCAGACCAGCGGGCTGCGATGCCGCCCGGCTTCGGCCTGCAGTTCAGCCGGGGTGAACCAGGTGGCCTTTTCGATGCCGTCGTCGAGCGCACGCGCCGGGTCGTGCGAAAGGGGCCGGGCGGCGAAGGCGAAACGCAGGAAATGCCGGCCATCGGCCTCGCCGGGACGCGGTGCGGACTTCCACAGGTAACTGCCGATGAAGCCGGTGAGCTCGACCGCCCAGCCCGACTCCTCGAGCGTCTCGCGCACCGCTGCGTGCAGCAGCGATTCGTCGGGCTCGAGATGGCCGGCCGGCTGGTTGATCACCAGCCGCCCGTCGACGCGCTCCTCGATGCAGAGCACGCGGCCGCCGTCCATGACGACGGTCGCAACGGTGACGTCCGGCTGCCAGAAGCGCGGATCGGCGGACATCGCCATCAAAGCGCGTCCTCGCCGGTGAGCTGCAGCTCCATGTCGTCGGCCAACTGCGCGGCGATTTCGAGCGCCTGTTCGAAACGCGCGCCGTCGGCGTCGTCGTGGAGCTTGATCACATAGAACAGTGTGTCGCCGGCGATCTCCCAGCCGCCGAGGATATTGCGCTGGCTGTCGCGCAGCAGCATGTCGGCCTGCTCGGCGCTGAAGCCGCCCGCGGGCACCGGCGCGGCGGGCGAGAACACCTCGCGGACCGCGCTGTCGCCGAGCACGTGCGCGTTGCCGGCGACGAACGCCAGCTGGCTTCGGTTCTCCTGCTGCCAGGCGAAGACGACCCGGTAGTCGCCGTCGTCGTCGCGCTCGTAGCGCACGCCCTGGGCGTCGAGCCGCTGCGCGAGCGTGTCTTCGGCACCCGACACAACCTCGGCCACGGGTGCCTGCAGGGCCGGGGCGGCGTCCTGTGCCAGGGCGTACGGCGACAGCGCAAGCAGACAGGCGAGCGGCAACAGGCGCGAGAGGTCGGCAAAACGGCGACGGTGATGCATCGAGGCACCGGATCGGGGGAATGGTGGTCATTCTGACGACCGGGGTCGGGGGCGTCCATCCGCAGGGCGACGGTATAATCGGCGGATGAGTCGCAGACACGAACACGAATACCACCAGGATCGCGATCACGGCACCGCGGTGGCCCCCGGCCGCCCGGAAGTCGCGCCGCCGCCGCTGTATTCGGTGCTGCTGCTCAACGACGACTACACGCCGATGGATTTCGTGGTCGAAATCCTGGTGCGGTTCTTCGCGCTGGATCTCGAGCGCGCGACCCAGGTCATGCTCCACGTGCACACCCGCGGCCGCGGCGTGTGCGGCGTCTACAGCCGCGAGGTCGCCGAGTCGAAGGTCGCGCAGGTGAACGAATACGCACGGCTCAATCTGCACCCCTTGCTCTGCACGATGGAAAAGGCCTAATAAGGCCCACGGGGGCAGGGTTTGTTTGCCGGAATCGGGCCCCATCTAGGGTGTCAGTGAAGCCGGAGGCGTCCGCCCCATGTTCAGCAAAGATCTCGAGTTCACGATCGGCCAGTGCTACAAGCGCGCCCGCGAGGCGCGCGACGAGTACATGACCGTCGAACATCTGCTGTTGTCGCTGCTCGAAAACCCGTCCGCCGAGGCCGTGCTCAAGGCCACCGGCGCGGACTTCGAACGGCTGCGCGGCGACCTCGAACAGGCCATCCTGACCTCGGTCACCAAACTGGCCGAAGACGACACCCGCGACACCCAGCCCACGCTCGGGTTCCAGCGCGTGCTGCAGCGGGCGGTCTATCACGTGCAGTCGTCGGGCAAGAAGGAGGTCTCCGGCGCGAACGTGCTGGTCGCGATCTTCGGCGAGAAGGATTCGCACGCGGTCTATTACCTCAACCAGCAGGACGTGACCCGGCTGGACGTCGTCAACTACCTCTCGCACGGCATCGCCAAGACCGGTGGCGAAGAGCCGGACGGCGCGCACGACGATCCGGCCCAGGGCCGGGCCGAAGGCGTGGAAGGCGAGGGCAAGGGCGATGCGCTGGCCGAGTTCGCCAGCGATCTCAACGCCGCGGCGCAGGAAGGCCGGATCGATCCGCTGGTCGGCCGCGCCGAGGAAGTCGAGCGCACGATCCAGGTCCTGTGCCGCCGCCGCAAGAACAATCCGCTCTACGTCGGCGAGGCCGGCGTGGGCAAGACCGCGATCGCCGAGGGTCTGGCCAAGCGCATCGTCGACGGCGAGGTGCCCGAGGTGCTGAGCGACGCGACGATCTATTCGCTCGACCTCGGTGCGCTGGTCGCCGGCACCAAGTACCGCGGCGATTTCGAGAAGCGCCTGAAGGCCGTGCTGACCGCGATCAAGAAGCACCCCGGTGCGATCCTCTTCATCGACGAGATCCACACCATCATCGGCGCCGGTTCGGCGTCGGGCGGCACGATGGATGCGTCGAACCTGATCAAGCCGGCGCTGGCGTCGGGCGAGCTGCGCTGCATCGGCTCGACCACCTTCCAGGAATACCGCGGCATCTTCGAGAAGGACCGCGCACTGGCACGGCGCTTCCAGAAGATCGACATCGTGGAGCCGACGGTCAGCGAGACCTACCAGATCCTGCAGGGCCTCAAGCCGCGCTACGAGGCGCACCACGACGTGACCTACGCCGACGAGGCGCTGCAGGCCGCCGTCGACCTGTCGGTCAAGCACATCGCCGACCGCCTGCTGCCCGACAAGGCCATCGACGTCATCGACGAGGCCGGTGCGCGCCAGCGCCTGTTGCCCGAAGGCGTGCGCAAGGCGCTGATCGACGTCGAGGAAGTGGAGACCATCGTCGCCAAGATGGCGCGCATTCCGGCCAAGCAGGTCAGCGCGACCGACAAGGACGTGCTCGAGCATCTGGAGCGCAACCTCAAGATGGTGATCTTCGGGCAGGACCCGGCGATCGAGATGCTGACCTCGGCGATCAAGCTCGCGCGCTCGGGCCTCGGCAGTCCCGACAAGCCGATCGGCAACTTCCTGTTCGCCGGTCCCACCGGTGTCGGCAAGACCGAGGTCACGCGCCAGCTGGCGCTGCAGCTCGGCATCGAACTGGTGCGTTTCGACATGTCCGAGTATATGGAGTCGCATTCGGTGAGCCGCCTGATCGGTGCGCCGCCGGGCTATGTCGGTTTCGACCAGGGCGGCCTGCTGACCGAGAAGATCGTCAAGACGCCGCATTGCGTGCTGCTGCTCGACGAGGTGGAGAAGGCGCACCCGGACATCTTCAACATCCTGTTGCAGGTCATGGATCGCGGCGTGCTGACCGACACCAACGGTCGCGAGGCGAACTTCCGCAATGTGATCCTGGTGATGACGACGAACGCCGGCGCCACCCAGGCCGCGCGGCGTTCGATCGGCTTCACCCGGCAGGACCACAGCACGGACGCGATGGAAGTGATCCGCAAGAGCTTCACGCCGGAGTTCCGCAACCGTCTCGATGCGGTGGTGCAGTTCCAGTCGCTGGGCTTCGAGCACATCCTGCGCGTGGTCGACAAGTTCATGATCGAACTGGAGTCGCAGCTGCACGACAAGAACGTCTCGCTGTCGGCCACCCCGGCGGCGCGCGACTGGCTGGCCCAGCACGGCTTCGATCCGCAGATGGGTGCGCGTCCGATGTCGCGCGTGATCCAGGACAAGGTCAAGCGTCGCCTGGCCGACGAGCTGCTGTTCGGCAAGCTGGCGAACGGTGGTCGGGTGTCCATCGACGTGCAGGACGGCGAGCTGACCGTCGAGACCTGGGCGGAGCCGGAGCGTCTGCTGACGGCGACGGTCGACTGAGCGGAGCGTTGATATCTGCAAAGAAGAAGAAGGCGCCCTCGGGCGCCTTCTTCATTTTTGCGTCTGTAGGAGCGGCCTCGGCCGCGATGGGGCTTTGCGGGACGGCCCCATCGCGCGCAAGCGCGCTCCTACTAGAGACGGGTCCTGGACACGTCGATCAGCGTGCCGACGCCTCCACCCACGCATCCACACGGCGCTCGAGCAGATCCAGCGGCAACGCGCCGCCGCCGAGCACCGCATCGTGGAAACCGCGCACGTCGAAGCGGTCGCCGAGCTTCGCTTCGGCATTCCGGCGCAGTTCCTGGATGCGGATCATGCCGATCTTGTACGCCGTCGCCTGGCCCGGCCAGGACAGGTAACGCTGTACTTCCGAGCGGATCGTCGCCTCCGGGAACCCGCTGTTGGCATTGAAGTAGTCGACCGCCTGCTGCTCGGTCCATCCCTTGGCGTGCATGCCGGTATCGACGACCAGCCGGATCGCGCGCCACAGCTCCGAGCTCAGCTGGCCGTAGCGCGAGTAGGGATCGGCATAGGTGCCCGGGATCTCCTTGGCCTGCCACTCCGAATACAGCCCCCAGCCTTCCGAGTACGCGGTGGTCTGGTACTGGGTCCGGAACTGCGGCAGGGCGGTGAGCTCCTGTGCGATCGCGATCTGCATGTGATGGCCGGGCAGGCCCTCGTGGTACGCGATGACTTCCAGTTCCGGCTTCGGCATCGCGTTCATGTCGGACAGGTGCGCGTAGTAGATGCCGGGCCGGGTGCCGTCGGGACTGCTCGGAAAATAGTGCTGGGCGGCGCCGGGTTCCTCGCGGAACGATTCGACGCGGCGCACGACCAGATCGGCCTTCGGCAACAGCCCGTAGAACTGCGGCAGCTGCTGCTTGATGTTGTCGAGAAGGCGCGTGGATTCGTCGAGATAGGCCTGGCGTCCGGCATCGGTATCCGGGAACTTGAACTGCGGATCGGTGGCGATGAAGCGGAAGAACGCCTTGAGATCGCCGTCGAAGCCGACCTCGTTCTTGATCGTCTCCAGATCCCGGTGGATGCGCGCGACGTCCTGCAGGCCGATGTCGTGCACCTGCTCGGGCGTGAGGTCGGTGCTGGTATTGCGACGCAATTGCGAGGCGTAGTACGTCGCGCCATCGGGCTGCGTCGTGGCCACGCCCGCGGGGTTTTCCAGCGCCTTGCCGATGTCGCCCTCGTACCACGCGATCACGCGTCCGTAGGCCGGACCGACGGATTCGAGCAGCGCCGCGCGCGCCTGCGCCTTGAGCGCATCGGCCTTCGCCGCGTCGATCGTGCCGGCTTCGCGCAGCGCGTCGGCCTTCTTGACCAGGTCGGCCCACAGCGCGGTGTCGTCGCCGTCGGTGAACGGGGCGCCGGTGATCACGTTGCGCGACTGGGTGATGACGCCGGTGTAGGCGAACTTCGGCGCGCGGATGCCGGCGTCCGCACTGGCCTGGGCATGTTCGAGCAGGGTGTCGAACATCGTCGGCAACGCACGCAGGCGCGCGACGTAGGCGAGGTAATCCGCCTCGCTGTCGACCTTGTGGAAGTTGATCAGCAGCGTGGGCAGCATCGCCTGCGGCCCCATCATCTGGGTGAAGGCGTAGCCGTTGCGGCGGTACTCGAACTGCTCGGCCGCGTCGCGCGCCTGCTGCGCCCAGAGCTCGTACGACAGCTTGCCCTCGAGGTCGAGCGCATCGGCGTCGAACCTGCGCTCCATCTCGGCGACGCTGGCGCGCTGCCAGGCCAGCTGCCGTTCCATCGCGGCGTCGGAGACGTCGTCGAGCTGGTCGTAGAGCTCCTTGCGGCCGAGGAAGGTCAGCCCGATCGGGCTGAAGCGCAGCGAGGTTTCGTATTGCTGGTCGAGCCACGCATTGAGGTGCGCGGTTTCGGCCGCAGGCAGCGCCTGGGTCATCGCCGCCGGCGCGGCGCCGGTGGCAGGCGCGGTCTGCGCATGAGCGGGCAGGGCGAACGCAAGCGCGAGGGCGAGCGCGGTGATGGCGGGCAGTCTGGGCATCGGAGCATCCGGTCGGTCGTGTGGACCGAGCCTACGCGCAGGAGGACCCGCCGGGCCACATGCCTTGGCGATCCGGATATCGACGCACGCCCGAAACGACGAAGGCGGCCCATGGCCGCCTTCGGAAGATGCTGCTGTCCCGCGATTACTTCATGCGGTAGGTGATGCGGCCCTTGGTCAGATCGTAGGGCGTCATTTCCACCTTGACCCGGTCACCGGTCAGGATGCGGATGTAGTTCTTGCGCATCCGTCCGGAGATGTGCGCAATGATTTCGTGGCCGTTCTCGAGCTTCACCCGGAACATGGTGTTCGGGAGGGTCTCGGAGACCGCGCCTTCGAACTCGATGACGTCGTCTTTCGCCATTCGTCTGGAATATCCGTCGTTAGGGATGCGGCGCGCGGAGGTGGCGCCAGCAAAGCGGGGTATTGTCGCACGCGGCTGCGGGTGATGCAAAAAAGGGGATTGCCGGAATTCAGTCTGGGCCGCCCAGCGCGGCGGCAGGCATTTCGCCGAAGGCATCGGTCCAGGGGCCGTCCACCGGCGCCCGGGCGTCGGTCAGTTCGCCCAGCGATGCGACGAACCGCGCGCGCGGCAAGCTGTCGGCGCCCAGCGACGCCAGATGCGGATTGCCGACCTGGGCATCGATCAGCGGCATGTCCCAGCGCCGCATCTGCCGGGCGAGGCCGAACAGGGCGGCCTTGGATGCACCGGTGCGGGCGCTGAACATGCTCTCCCCGAAGAACATCCGGCCGATCGCGACGCCGTAGATGCCGCCGACCAGCGCCGCGCCGTCGAACACCTCGACGCTGTGGGCGAGCCCCGCGGCATGCAGCGCCACGTAGGCATCGCGCATGTCGTCGGTGATCCAGGTGCCGTCCTGGCCGGGGCGCGGTGCCCGGGCGCAGGCACCCACGACCTCGGCGAACGCGGTGTCGGCGCGCAGCGTCCAGGCGCTGCCGCGCAGGCTGCGCGCGAACCGGCGATTGGGTCGCAGTGCCGCGGTCTCAAACACCGTGCGCGGATCCGGCGACCACCAGAGGATCGGCTGACCCTCGGAGAACCAGGGGAAGATCCCGTGCAGGTAGGCATTGCGCAGCCGCGGCACCGACAGGTCGCCGCCGAATGCGAGCAGGCCGTCGGGGCGGCGCAGCGCGGTCTCGACCGGCGGAAACGGCGCATCCGGTTCCATGCCGAGCCGCGGCAGATGCAGGCTCATGGCGCCGCGTGCCGGAACGGGCTGCTCGCCGCGAGCGTTGCGGCATAGTCGCGGATCGACTGCGCCTCCTGCGCGCACCAGTCGCGCAGCGCCTCCCGGAATGCGGGATCGGCGATCCAGTGACGGCTGTGCACGAGCGTCGGCAGGAAACCGCGCGCGAGTTTGTGCTCGCCCTGCGCGCCGGGTTCGAACGCGCGCAGGCCCATCCGCAGGCAGTAGTCGATGCCCTGGTAGTAGCAGGTCTCGAAATGCAGGCCGGGCAGGGTGGCGATCGCGCCCCAGTAGCGGCCGTACAGGGTGTCGCCGCCGCGCAGGCACAGCGCGCCGGCGACCGGCACCTCGCCGAGGTCGGCCAGCACCAGCACCAGCTGGCGCGGCATCGTCGCGGCCAGATGGCGCAGGAAGTCGAGCGTCAACGCCGGCGAATTGCCGTACTCGGCGAAGGTCTGCAGGTAGAAGCGGTACATCGTCGCGAGGTCGTCGTCGCTGGCTTCGTCGCCGTGCAGCACGCGGAACGTCACGCCGGCGCGCGCGACCCTGGCGCGTTCCTGGCGGATGTTCTTGCGGTGCTTGTGGTCCATCGCGCCGAGATAGTCGTCGAACGTCGACCAGTCGCCGGGATTGCGCCAGTGGTACTGCACGTCGATGCGCGGCAGCCAGTCGGCGTCGAATGCGTCCGCCTCGGGTTCGGCGTGGAAATTGATGTGGGCGGACGACCAGCCAGCATCGCGGGTCGCGGACTCGATGGCGACACGCAGCGCGGTGCGCGATGCCGCATCACGCGCCAGCAGCCGCGGGCCGGTCACCGGCGAGTAGGGCGAGGCGACCAGCAGCTTGGGGAAATAGTCGTGGCCGTACTGCGCATACGCATGCGCCCAGGCATGATCGAACACGAACTCGCCATGCGAGTTGGTCTTGCGGTAGGCCGGCGCGGCGGCGATCAGCGTGTCGCCGTCCCACAGCGTCAGATGCCGGGGCGTCCAGCCCCATTCGGGGCGCAGGCAGCCGTGCGTCTCGAGTCCCGCGAGAAACGCGTGGCCGACGAAGGGATTGCCGTCGTGCAGCGCGTCCCAGTCGCTCGCCGCAATGTCGGCGAGTCGATCCAATGTCCGAACGGTTGCGGTCATATTTCCATCGTCATTCCCGCGAGGGCGGAAGCGCTTCTTCAACAGCCGAATGGCTGGTCGATCCAGTGTCGTTGAGACAGGATGACGATGACCCGGTCAGGAGCGAGCCACTTCGCGGGAATGACGACCCATCATGAATACTTCGAGCTTCTATCCGCGCGCATCCGCGCCGATCCGACCCCCAGACCAGCTCAGCCTTGCTGGTCGAGGAACCGCTCGGCATCGAGCGCGGCCATGCAGCCGAAGCCGGCCGAGGTGATCGCCTGGCGGTAGTGCTGGTCGGTCACGTCGCCGGCGGCGAACACGCCCGCCACGTTGGTCGAGGTCGCATTGCCGTCGATGCCCGAACGGATTTCGAGGTAACCGTTGTTCATCGCCAGCTGGCCTTCGAACAGCGTGGTGTTGGGCGTGTGGCCGATCGCGACGAAGAAACCGTGCACGGCGATCTCGCGGGTGCTGTCGTCCTGCACCGATTTCAGGCGCAGGCCGGTCACGCCGGCCTCGTTGCCGAGCACCTCGTCGACCGTGTGGTGCCACACCGGCACGATCTTGCCGGCCTGGATCTTCGCGTTGAGCTTGTCCTGCATGATCTTCTCGGCACGCAGCGTGTCGCGGCGATGCACGAGGTAGACGGTCCTGGCGATGTTCGACAGGTACAGCGCTTCCTCGACCGCGGTGTTGCCGCCGCCGACCACGGCCACGTCCTGGTCCTTGTAGAAGAAGCCGTCGCAGGTCGCGCAGGCGGACACGCCGCGGCCCTTGAACGCTTCTTCCGACGGCAGGCCGAGGTACTTCGCGGTCGCACCGGTGGCGATGATGATCGCGTCGGCCGTGTACTCGCCGCTGTCGCCCTTGAGGCGGAACGGGCGCTGCGACAGGTCGGCGGTGTGGATGTGGTCGAAGATGGTTTCGGTGTCGAAACGTTCGGCATGCGCCTGCATGCGCGCCATCAGGTCCGGGCCCATCAGTCCGTGCGCGTCACCGGGCCAGTTGTCGACCTCGGTGGTCGTCATCAGCTGGCCGCCCATCTGCATGCCGGTGATGACGACCGGCTTGAGGTTGGCGCGGGCCGCGTAGACGGCGGCGGTCCAGCCGGCGGGGCCGGATCCGAGGATCAGCAGGCGGAGATGGCGGGGGCTGGTGTTCGGAACGCTCATGTATACTCGCGGGCTACGGCACTGCGGCCTGACGTGACCCATAGCTTGGCGGTGCGCCCCCCGCAAAACAAGGTTCGGCCACGTCAGCCGACCGGAACAATCCATCCGCGACACGCCGCCGAAAGCGGCGTTTTTTTGTGCAGGAGTCGGCGACATGCGTATCGGTATTCCAAGCGAGACCAAGACCCTCGAAGGCCGCGTGGCCCTGGTGCCCGAAGCGGCAGGCGATCTGGTCAACCGTGGTCATGAAGTGTGGGTGCAGCAGGGCGCAGGCCTGAAGTCGGGCTTCAGCGACGAGGCCTACACCCGCCTGGGCGTGAAGATCGCGCCGGACGCGGCGGCGCTGTACGAGAAGGGCGAACTGATCGTCAAGGTCAAGGAGCCGATCGAGGGCGACCTCGCGCTGCTGCGCAAGGACCACCTGCTGTTCTGCTACCTGCACCTGGCACCGCTGCCGGACTTGACGAAGCGTCTGCTCGACATCGGCCTGACCGGCGTCGCGTTCGAGACCGTCGAGCTCGACAACGGCGAGCTGCCGCTGCTGGCGCCGATGTCGGTGATCGCCGGCAAGATCGCGGTGCAGGTCGGCACGCATTACCTGCACCAGCCGCTGGGCGGCAAGGGCAAGCTGCTCGGCGGCCTGCCGTCGACCGAGCGCGGCAAGGTCGTGGTGTTCGGCGCCGGCGTGGCCGGCGGTGCGTCGGCGGCGCTGGCCGCGGCCGGCGGTTCCAACGTCGTGGTGTTCGAGAAGCGCCAGGACCGCATGGACCAGATGATGCGCCTGGGCAACAACGTCACCGCGCTGTATCCCTACGACGACGTGGTCGCCCGCGAAGTTGCCTCGGCGGACCTGGTGATCGGCGCGGTGCTGGTGACCGGCGCGGTCGCGCCGCACGTGGTCACGCGCGAGATGATCAAGTCGATGGAGGACGGCAGCGTGCTCGTCGACATCTCGATCGACCAGGGCGGCTGCTTCGAAACCTCGCGTGGCACGACCTGGAAAGAGCCGGTCTACGTGGAAGAGGGCGTGACCCACTTCTGCGTGACGAACATGCCCGGCGCCGTGCCGCAGACCTCGTCGCAGGCGATCTGCGCGGCGATCCTGCCGTGGGTCAACAAGCTGGCCTCGGGCCAGTGGCGCGACAACCAGGCGCTGGTGCGCGGCATCAACGTCGAAGGCGGCAAGCTCGTGCATCCTGCGCTGCAGGGCATGAAACTTTGACGTAAGATCAAAGGCCTGGACCGACTTTCTCAGGTAAAGACGCACGGTGGCACGCCCGCTCTCAGATCGCACCAAGCGCGCGCGCAGCGCAGCCAAGGACGCCGCACCCGCGGCGTCCGCCAAGGCGGCGCCGAACCCGCGTCGCCAGCGGCTGGTCCGCGACATCGCGCTGATCCTGATCGCGCCGCTGCTGCTGTATCTGCTGGCGTGCCTGGTCACGTATTCGCACACCGATCCGGGCTGGACCAACGCCGGTAGCGTCACCGCGCCGCTGCACAATGTCGGCGGCCCGGTCGGCGCGTGGATTGCCGACGTGCTGCTGCATCTGTGTGGCTATGTCGCCTATCTGCTGCCGCTGATCCTCGGTGCGATCGCATGGATCGCGCTGTTCGGCATCGAACGCGACGCCGAAGGCACCGCCGATTTCGGCCCGGCGCTGCGTCTGGTCGGCATCGTCGGCTTTCTGGTGTCGGCGACGGGCCTGCTGTATCTGCGCGTGCCGGCGGTGCAGAACCTGTCGGCCGGTGGCGGCGGCATTCTGGGTCGTCTGGTCGGCAATTCGCTCTACGGCGCGATCGGTCCGGTGGGCGGCAACCTGTTCCTGCTTGCGCTGTTCCTGGTGTCGGTGACGCTGGCGACCGGCCTGTCGTGGTTCGCGCTGATGGACCGGCTCGGCGGTTGGGTCATGCAGCTGCCGGTACTGTTCCGCCGCAGCAGCAAGCAGGCGACCGACTGGAAGGAAGCCCGCGTGCACCGCGAGGAGCGCACCGAGGCGCGCAAGGTCGACACCGAACTGCGGGCCAAGCGCGCGCCGGTGAAGATCGAAGCGCCGGTCGTGCCGCCCGTGGTCGAGAAGAGCGAACGCGCCAAGCGCGAGCAGCAGATCCCAATGTTCCATGGCGTCAACGCCAACGGCTCCGACCTGCCGCCGCTGTCCTTGCTCGACGATCCCAAGCCGCAGCCCAAGGGCTACGACGAGGAGACGCTCGAGACCCTGTCGCGGCAGATCGAGTTCAAGCTCAAGGACTTCCGCATCGATGTGGAAGTCAAGGAAGCGCAGCCGGGTCCGGTGATCACGCGCTTCGAGATGGAGCCCGCACCGGGCGTCAAGGTCAGCCAGATCAGCTCGCTCGACAAGGACATCGCGCGCGGCCTGTCGGTCAAATCGGTGCGCGTCGTCGACGTGATTCCGGGCAAGTCGGTGATCGGCCTGGAGATCCCGAACGTGCGCCGGGAGATGATCTATCTCTCCGAGCTGCTGCGCTCCAAGGAATACGACAAGTCGCCGAGCCCGCTCACGCTGGCACTCGGCAAGGGCATCAGCGGCCAGTCGGTGGTCGCCGACCTGGCGCGCATGCCGCATCTGCTCGTCGCCGGTACCACCGGTTCGGGCAAGTCGGTCGCGGTCAACTCGATGGTGCTGAGCCTGCTGTTCAAGGCCAGCCCGAAAGACCTGCGCATGCTGATGATCGACCCGAAGATGCTGGAGCTCAGCGTCTACGAGGGCATTCCGCATCTGCTGGCGCCGGTGGTCACCGACATGAAGGAGGCCGCGAACGGCCTGCGCTGGTGCGTGGCGGAGATGGAACGCCGCTACAAGCTGATGAGCGCGGTCGGCGTGCGCAACCTCGCCGGCTTCAACAAGAAGGTCAAGGACGCGCAGGACGCCGGGCAGCCGATGTCGGACCCGCTGTTCCGGCCGAACCCGGAATCGAGCGACGTCGCCGAACTGCTCGAGCCGTTGCCCTACATCGTCATCTTCATCGACGAATTCGCCGACATGATGATGATCGTCGGCAAGAAGGTCGAAGAACTCATCGCGCGGCTGGCGCAGAAGGCGCGTGCGGCCGGTATCCACCTGATCCTCGCGACGCAGCGCCCGTCGGTGGACGTGATCACCGGCCTGATCAAGGCCAACATCCCGACCCGCATCGCGTTCCAGGTCAGTTCCAAGATCGATTCGCGCACCATCCTCGACCAGTCCGGCGCGGAGACGCTGCTCGGCAATGGCGACATGCTGTACCTGCCGCCGGGTACGGCGATGCCCGAGCGCGTGCATGGCGCCTTCGTATCCGACGAGGAAGTGCACCGTGTCGTCGAACACCTCAAGCAGAGCGGCCAGGCCGACTACATCACGGGCGTGCTCGACGAAGTGCAGACGATGGGCGACGGCACCGTGGTCGGCGCGACCGGCCTGCCGGAAAGCGGCGGCGGTGGTGGCGACGAGAGCGATCCGCTGTACGACGAAGCGGTGAAGATCGTCACCGAGACCCGCCGCGCGTCGATCTCCGGCGTGCAGCGCCGGCTCAAGATCGGCTACAACCGCGCCGCGCGCCTGGTCGAGGCGATGGAAGCGGCCGGCGTGGTGACGCCGCCCGAGCACAACGGCGACCGCAGCGTGCTCGCGCCGCCGCCGCCGCCGCGCTGAGCGGTTCCCGACGCGATCGGGCGCTGAATCGTCGATGCACGGCATCGGCGCAGGGCCGCGCCGTCATTGCCGCATTCAGCAACGCATTCGCACACTCCGATCCAACGTCACACCGCACCCAGAGGTTCTTCGCATGCGCTCGATGATCCGTCATTCCCGCTGGTTCGCCGCCGCTGCCGTGCTGATGGTGGCCGGCCTCGCGCAGGCCGCCGATGCGCGCCCACAGCTCGAGCAGTTCACGCGCGGACTCAAGGGCCTCGAAGCCCAGTTCACCCAGCAGGTCGCCGACGGCAACGGCCGGGTCAAGGAAAGTTCGAGCGGCACGCTGGCACTGTCGACGCCGCGCCTGTTCCGCTGGGAATACGTGAAGCCGTATCCGCAGCTGATCGTCGCCGACGGCCGCACCGTGTGGGTCTTTGATCCCGACCTGCAGCAGGTCACGCGCCGCTCGCAGGGCAGCGAGGAACAGGACAGCCCGCTGGCCGCGCTGATCGATCCGTCGAAGCTCGATCGCGACTTCAGCGTCGCCGAGGCCGGCAGCGCCGGTGGCCTGAACTGGCTGGAGCTGCGCCCGAAGCGCGCCGACAACGCCGCGTTCGAGCGCGCGCGTCTGGGCTTCGGCAGCGATGGCGCCCTGTCGCGCATGGAGATCCACGACACGCTGGGCCAGCGCACGACGATCGGTTTCAGCGGCTGGAAGCGCAACCCCACGTTCGCGCGCGACACGTTCCGCTACACGCCGCCGGCGGGTGTGGATGTGGTCGGCGAGGAGTGAGTTTTCCGCGTCAGTTCTGCGGGATCTGCGAATCTTTTTATCGAGCGGCCGCCTTCGGGCGGCCGTTCACGTTTCCGCGATCAGGCGTCGCCGCCACGGGCGTTTCATTCAAGGCTCGTCATTGCCGCGGCTCTCAACAGCCAAAAGGCTGGTCAAGCGGGATTTTCAACGGACGCATGTCCGGTCATCCAGTGCCTTTGCTTTCAATGGTTTGAAAATCGCTGGATTGACCAGCCGTTCGGCTGTTGAGAGCCGCGGGAATGACGGCACGATGCTGTCTGCGTCCGTCTTTAGTTTTCAGGTGCGTCCCCGACCTGCCGGATCGGCGTGAACGCCGGCAGCACGAGCCGGTAGTCGAATGGCGCATCGTCGGGCTGGCGGCCGGCGTCGCGTGGCGACGCGACTGGCGCCGGTCCACAGGCGTCTTCGTCCACACAGGCCCAGAACTCGCCATGCTTCGCGGCGATATCGATCGACAGCGGCGCGAGGTCGCGCAGAAGCGCGGTCATCGACATCTGCGGAAACAGCGCAGCGGCGTTGTGCGGACGCTGACGCATCGCGTGGACATTGCCCGTGACGACGACGATGCGACCGCGCGGCAGCGCCGCATGTGCGCGACGGATGACGTGCGCCATCGCGGCTTCGCAGTTTCCGAGTTCGAAACAGCGTCTGCTGCGCGGATCGAAAGGCAGGATCGCGACATCGTGTCCCGCCCGGCGCAGGCGGCCGACGCGTCCGATCAGCGCCAGTACGTCCTCGCTGCGGCGTCCGTCGTTGTCGGCAGCCGCAATCCGCCACCACGGCCGTTGCTGCAGACCGTCGATCAAGGTGTCGGTGCCACCACCCGTGACCACTGCCCGCAGCGCCGCGTGTTCGCCTGCAGGAATCTCCAGTGCGAGCAGTACGGGCCCGGTTCTGCTCCAGCGTTCGACCAGGTCGCCGGCCAGCAGCGGGACTTCGCGCGTGCCGTGCATCTCGCCGAGGACCACGAGCCGATGTTCGCCGCTCTCCCGGACCAGCGTGTCCACCGCGTCGCTGCGCCAGTCCGCGGCCGCCGCCGTCGACACCGCCAGCAACAGCAGGCTGCCTGCAAGCCGCACCAGATGGCGCCTTGCGGTTGTGATCACGTCCGTGTGTCGCAATATCGTCATCCCCGCCTTCCGCAGACCCAGGTCACAGGTTAATCGCGTGCCCCGTTCCCGCCCATCCCGCGCCGACGGCGGCGACCTGCTGCAGGTCGACCGCAGCGCCATGCGTCCGCTGGCCGAGCGCATGCGTCCGGCGACGCTCGACGAAATGGTCGGGCAACGCCGCCTGCTGACCGAAGGCACCGCGCTGCGCACGGCGGTCGAGGCCGGCAAGATCCATTCGATGGTGCTGTGGGGACCGCCGGGTTGCGGCAAGACCACGCTGGCGCTGCTGCTGGCGCATTATGCGGACGCCGAGTTCAAGGCGATTTCTGCCGTGTTGTCCGGTCTGCCGGAGGTGCGCCAGGTGCTGGCCGAGGCCGCCCACCGCTTCGATGGCGGGCGCCGCACCGTGCTGTTCGTCGACGAGGTGCACCGCTTCAACAAGACACAGCAGGATGCGTTCCTGCCGCACATCGAGCGCGGCACGATCGTGTTCGTCGGTGCGACCACCGAGAACCCGTCGTTCGAACTCAATTCCGCATTGCTGTCGCGCTGCCGCGTGCACGTGATGGAGTCGGTGTCGCCCGACGACATCCTCGAATCGCTGCACCGTGCGCTGGCCGATGCCGAGCGCGGACTGGGCGATCGCGGGTTGCGGATCGCCGACGATCTGCTGCGGCTGATCGCGGTGGCCGCCGACGGCGACGTACGCCGCGCACTGACGCTGCTGGAGATCGCCGCCGAACTGGCGGGCGAGGGCGGCGAAGTCACCGCCAGCACGATCGAACAGGTGCTGGCCGACCGCACGCGCCGGTTCGACAAGGGTGGCGAGCAGTTCTACGACCAGATCTCGGCGCTACACAAATGCGTGCGCAGTTCCAATCCCGATGCCGCACTGTACTGGCTGGCGCGGATGCTCGATGGCGGCTGCGACCCCGGCTACCTCGCCCGGCGCATGACCCGCATGGCGGTCGAGGATGTCGGCCTGGCCGATCCGCGTGCGCTGCAGATGTCCATCGACGCCTGGGAGACGTTTGATCGCCTCGGCAGTCCCGAAGGCGATCTCGCGCTCGCGCAACTGGTGATCTATCTGGCCAGCACCGCGAAATCCAACGCCGGCTACATGGCCTTCAACCAGGCCAAGCGCGACGTGCGCGAGTACGGCACCCAGGACGTGCCGCTGCACATCCGCAACGCGCCGACCAAGCTGATGAAGGAACTCGGTTACGGCACCGGCTACCAGTACGACCACGATGCCGAAGGCGGCATCGCGCTCGACCAGACCGGCTTTCCGGATGCGATGGGCGAGCGGGTCTACTATCAGCCGGTCGCGCGCGGCATGGAGATCAAGCTCAAGGACAAGCTCGACGCCTTGCGCGCCGCGCGGCGCGATGCGATCCGCGCGAGCCGCGAGGCTGGCGAGGACTGATCTGCGGGTTTCCTGACGGCCGCTGCGGGGCACGGCTGAGCTTCTGCGGGCGTTCGCGCGATGGTGTGCAGACAGGGGCTCGCGCAGGGTCGTAGCCGGTTCTTCCACGGAGGGAATGCCGATGCGGATCTGCATCATCGTGCTGCTGCTCATCGCATGGCCGGTGGCCGCGCAGTCGATCCACAAATGCGCCGATGGCGCCGGCGGCCATCGTTACCAGTCGCAGCCGTGCGCCGATGGCGAAACCCTGCGCACGTGGACGGCCGAGCTGGAAAGCGCACCGACGCTGCCCGCACAAGACTCTGCAGCGAAACCGCCGGCGCAGCGCCGTGCGCCCACTGCGACACGTCGAAGCCCGACACCACGCGCGCCGGCGACCCGCCGCGACGACCAGCACGCGCGGTGTCTGGCCGCACGCGCCAGTCGCGAGAACGCACTTCGCAAGCTCGGTACCCAGCGCCGCTACGACGACCTGCGACGGCTCAACGACCGCGTCTCCGCGGTCTGCAACCACCGCGGGCGTCAATGAGTCGCCTGGTAATCAGGGATTGCAGGGACGGTTGCTGCCTTCCCAGCCGTTCGGCAGGCGACGGATGATCTGGCCGCCGGCGCAGCGCTCGCCGGCTTCCAGCGGCGTCGAACGGTAGGCCACCTGCTTCTGCGCCGCGGGCGCGGCGACGGCCGGTTTGGGATATTCGTAGATCACGCGCTCGGGCGCGGGCAGATGGCCGAGCTGACGGGAGACGCCGGTCGCGTCGTCGTCGCTGCGGCTGGCATGCAGCCAGGCCGCATTGGACGCGACCAGCAACGCCAGGAGCACGATCGCCATCGCCTGCCACGTCGAGCGCCGCCAGCGGGCGGGGAACAGGAACACCTTGCGTTGCCGATCCACGATGCCCTCCGGAGTCCAGACGGACTGGAGCCGATGCTAGGCGGCGTGCGGGCGGTCCAACATCTAGGGGCAACCCTGTAGGAGCGGCCCGAGGCCGCGATGGGGCCCTGCAGGGGAAAGCATCGCGGCCAAGGCCGCACCCAGACATCACCCTGACATCGCGGATGGCGACAGCCGCACGCGCACTGTAGGAGCGCGCTTGCGCGCGATGCGGAATGCCGGCAACGCCTCTCACGGCTACGGGCCGCTCCTGCAGCATGGATGGCGCGTCGACGTTCGAAGGTGTACAAATGTACACCATGACTGATCTGACCCCCCAACGTGCCGCCGTCCTCGATTTCCTGCGCGAGCGCATCGCCGCCGGCGCGCCGCCGAGCCTGGCCGAGATCGCCGCCGCCTTCGGCTTCGCCTCGCGCAATGCCGCGCAGAAGCACGTGCAGGCGCTGGTATCGGCCGGCCTGGTCGAACTGCAGGCCGGGCAGAAGCGGGGCCTGCGGCTGCCGGGGCAGGGCGGACGGATGGCGGCGCTGTCGGTGCTCGGTCGCGTGGCCGCGGGCGTGCCGATCGGGCCGGACACCGGCGGCGACCGGGTGCTGTGGCTGGACCGCGGCCTGTTCTCGCTGCGCCCGGATTATCTGTTGCGGGTCGAGGGCGACTCGATGATCGACGACGGCATCCTCGACGGCGATCTGGTCGGCGTGCACCGCAGCACGGACGCGCGCGACGGCCAGACCGTCGTCGCGCGGCTCGACGATGCGATCACGATCAAGCGGCTCGAACACCGCGCCGACGGTATCCGCCTGCTGCCACGCAATCCCGCGCATGCGCCGATCGTGGTCGCCGCCGATGCCGACTTCGCGATCGAAGGCCTGTACTGCGGCCTGGTGCGGCAGGGCTGAGGTGGCACCCGCCCTCCAGTCGCTGGATGCGCTGCTCGCGGCGCGCACGGTGTGGTCGGCCGGACGCGGCACGCGTTGTGCCGATGTCGGCCAGCCGACCGGGCATGCCGCCCTCGATGCGGCCCTGCCGGGCGGTGGCTGGCCGCCGCGGGCACTGACCGAACTGTTGCTGCCGGCCACTGGCGTCGGCGAGATCTCGGTGCTGTTTCCCGCGCTGTCGCGCATCACCGCTGCCGGCGGCCGCGTGGTGCTGGTCGCGCCGCCGTGCATTCCGTATGCGCCGGCCTGGCAGGCGGCGGGCGTGCGGCTGGACGTGCTGGATGTCGTCGAAGCCTCGCCCGCCGATGCGCTGTGGGCGTTCGAGCAATGCCTGCGCAGCGGCGCCTGCGCCGCGGTGCTGGGCTGGCCCGAGACCGGCGATGCGCGGCTGATGCGGCGCCTGCAGGTCGCCGCCGACAGCGGCGATTGCCATGCGTTCGCCCTGCGCGACCGGCGGCATGCGGCGAACGCGTCCCCGGCGGCGTTGCGGCTGGAATACCTGCCCGAGGCGCAGGCCTGGCAGGTGCGCAAATGCCGCGGCGGGCAGGTGCCGTCGCAGCCGTTGCGATTGGCGAGCTGAATGATCGCGCGATGCTCTGGGCCTGCCTTCTCCTGCCGCAACTGGCACTCGACGCCGTTCTCCGTCACCTTCCGGATCCCGATGCGCCGTTCGCGCTGGTCGAAGGGCCTGCGCAGCTGCGCAGGTTGCACAGCGTCAACGAAGCGGCCGGCGCGCACGGGCTGAAGGCCGGCATGCGCCTGTCGGCCGCGCATGCGCTGCTGGCCGATGTGCGCACGCAGGCGCACGACCCGCTGGCCGAATCGACGGCGCATCGTTTGCTCGCGGCCTGGGCCTATCGCCACAGTTCGCTGGTGAGCCAGCAGTGGTCGCGCGCGATCGTGCTGGAAGTGCAGGCGAGCTTCCGCCTGTTCGGGCCGTGGTCGCAGTTCGAGCGCAGGCTGCGCGCGGAACTGGCGGGGCTGGGCTTCGCGCACCGCATCGCGCTCGCGCCGACGCCGACCGCCGCGCGCGTGCTCGTGGGCCTGCGCGATGGACTGGCGGTCACCGCGCCGGCGGAACTGTCGGCCCTGCTCGACCGCACGCCGGTGCGCCGCGCCGCGTTGCCGAGCGATGCCGGCGAGCGCCTGCATCGCATGGGCGTGCGCACGCTGGGCGCATTGCGCGCCCTGCCGGGCGCATCGGTGCAGCGCCGGTTCGGTGCCGAGGTGCTGGCGCATGTGCGCAGGTTGTATGGCGAGGGCGACGATCCGGTGGCCTGCTACACGCCGCCCGACCGCTTCGACATGCGCGTCGAACTGGGCTACGAGGTGGAAGCGCATCCGCCGCTGCTGTTCCCGCTTCGGCGCCTGATCAACGATCTGTGCACCTATCTGTCGGCCCGCGACGGGGGCGTGCAGCGCTTCGTGGTCGTGCTGGAACACGAGACGGACCGGACCGATGTCGAGGTCGGTCTGCTCGCGCCCGAGCGCACTGCGACGATGCTGTTCGAACTCGCACGCAACCGGCTCGAACGCACTGCGATTCCCAGGCCGATCGTCGCGATGCGGTTGCTCGCGCGCGAACTGCCGCCGTTCGTGCCGGCCGCGCGCGATCTCTTCGACACGCGTCCGCAACAGGCGCTGGACTGGCCGCACCTGCGCGAACGCCTGCGCGCGCGGCTCGGCGACGATGCCGTCTACCGCGTGGCACCGGCCGGCGATCCGCGTCCGGAACGCGCTTGGAGCCGGCGCATCGGCGATGGCGGCGGTGCGATTGCGGATGCACCCGCGCGTCCGCCGCGTCCGGCCTGGCTGCTGCCGCAACCGGTGCCGTTGCACGACACCGGCCTGCGCATCCTCTCCGGACCGGAGCGGCTGGAAAGCGGCTGGTGGGACGACGCCGAGGCACGCCGCGACTACTACGTCGTCGAAACCCGCGACGGCCAGCGCGGCTGGGCGTTCGTGCCGCCCGGACGCTTCGACGGCTGGATGCTGCACGGCTGGTTCGCATGAGCTGGGACGATGCGATCGACGGCGTCGACCGCGACACGCCGGGCGGCCACATCCCGCGCGCGTTGCGCGTGGCCGCGCGCCTGCGCGCCGCCGCGAACGACGATGTCGCACCCGAAACGGCCGACGACCTGCCCGCGTATGCGGAACTGCACTGCCTGTCGGATTTCTCGTTCCTGCGTGGCGCATCCAGTGCCGACCAACTGTTCGCCCGCGCCGTGCAGTGCGGCTACAGCGCGCTCGCGATCACCGACGAGTGTTCGCTCGCGGGCATCGTGCGCGGCCTGGAAGCATCGGAGGAAACCGGGCTCAAGCTGATCGTCGGCAGCGAATTCCGGCTGCTCGACGACACGCGCTTCGTGCTGCTGGTCGAGACCCGTGCCGGCTACACGCAGTTGTGCGCGCTGATCACCCGCGGCCGTCGTGCCGGCAGCAAGGGGCAGTACCGGCTGTCGCGCGCGGATGTCGAGGCCGGATTCCGTGGGAAAGTGCCCGGTGTATTCGCCGTGTGGCTGCCAGGTAGTGCGCCCGAAGCAGAGCAGGGCGCCTGGCTGCGCGACGTGTTCGCGGGGCGCACGCATCTGGCTGTCGAACTGCATCGCGAACGCGACGATGCGCAGCGTCTTTCCTCGCTGCTGGGGCTGTCGCGCACGCTGGACATTCCGGCTGTGGCCAGTGGCGACGTGCACATGGCGACGCGGCGCGAACGCATGCTGCAGGACGCGTTGACCGCGATCCGCCACACCACGCCGATCGCCGACTGTGGCGAACACCTGTTTCGCAATGGCGAACGGCATCTGCGTACGCGGCGCGCACTCGGCAACATCTACGGACCCGCATTGATGCAGGCCACCGTCGATCTCGCGGCGCGCTGCAGCTTCGGGATGCGCGAACTGCATTACGACTATCCGGTGGAGCTGGTGCCCGAGGGGCATACGCCGACGACGTGGTTGCGCGAATTGACCGAGCAAGGCATCCGATTCCGCTGGCCGGCCGGGCCTACAGACAAGGTCCGCGAGCTGGTCGAGAAAGAGCTCGCGCTGATTGAATACAAAGGCTATGAGGCGTTCTTCCTGACGGTGGCGGATGTTGTCGCCTTCGCCAGGAGCAAGGAGATCCTGTGCCAGGGTCGTGGCTCGTCGGCTAATTCAGCGGTGTGCTACGCACTCGGCATCACCGCGGTGAATCCCGATGAAGCCCGGCTTCTCATGGCACGCTTCATCTCCAGGGATCGTGACGAGCCCCCCGACATCGACGTCGACTTCGAACACGAGCGACGCGAAGAAGTCATCCAGTACGTCTACGGCAAGTACGGTCGCGAACGTGCCGCGCTCGCCGCGACGGTCATCAGTTATCGCGGCAAGAGCGCGGTACGCGATGTGGCCAAAGCCTTCGGCCTGCCACCCGATCAGATCGCATTGCTCGCCAACTGTTACGGCTGGGGCAATGGCGATACGCCGATGGACCAGCGCATCAGTGAGGCCGGGTTCGATCTCGACAATCCGCTGATCGCAAAGATCCTGGACATCACCGAGATGTTGCGTGGTCACCCGCGACACCTGTCCCAGCACGTCGGCGGCTTCGTGATCTCGAACGATCCGCTGTCGCGCCTGGTGCCAGTCGAGAACGCGGCGATGGACAACCGCACGATCATCCAGTGGGACAAGGACGATCTGGAAACCATGAAGCTGCTCAAGGTCGACTGCCTCGCGCTGGGCATGCTGACCTGCATCCGCAAGACGCTGGACCTGGTCAATGGCCGACGCGGGCAGAAGCTCGAGATCGCGACCCTGCCGCACGAGGATGGAGAAACCTACGACATGATCCAGATCGCCGACACCGTCGGCGTGTTCCAGATCGAATCACGCGCGCAGATGGCGATGCTGCCGCGTCTGAAGCCGGCGTGCTTCTACGACCTGGTGATCGAAGTCGCCATCGTGCGGCCGGGGCCGATCCAGGGAAACATGGTGCATCCCTATCTCCGGCGCCGTCAGCATCCCGAAGAGATCGCGTATCCATCGGAAGAAGTCGCCGAAATTCTGGAACGCACACTCGGCGTGCCGCTGTTCCAGGAACAGGTCATGGAACTGCTGATCAAGGGCGCCGACTACACCGACAGCGAAGCCGACAACCTGCGTCGCTCGATGGCCGCGTGGCGACGCGGCGGCGACATGGAACCGCATCGCCTGCGGGTGCGCGAGCGCATGACTTCGAAAGGCTACGACCCGGGATTCATCGAACAGATCTTCGAGCAGATCAAGGGTTTCGGCTCCTACGGCTTTCCGCAGAGCCACGCCGCGTCGTTCGCCAAACTCGTCTACGCCAGTTGCTGGCTCAAGCGCCACGAGCCGGCGGCGTTCGCCTGCGGCCTGCTCAATGCGCAGCCGATGGGCTTCTATTCGCCGAGCCAGATCGTGCAGGACGCGCGGCGTGGCAGTCCGCATCGCGCGCCGGTCACCGTGTTGCCGGTCGACGTGATGCACAGTGATCGCGACTGCACGCTGGTCGGCGGACGGGCTTGGCGAAACGATGCCGATCCCGGCACGCAACCCGATATCCGGCTCGGCCTGCGATTGGTCGAAGGCCTGTCGAAAGCGATGGCCGAAGCCATCGTCACCGCACGCCGGCAACGCCCGTTCGAAAGCGTCCAGGATCTGTGCCTGCGCGTCGGCCTCGACGAGAAGACGCGCAGCGCGCTCGCCGAATCCGGCGCGCTCGCGTCGCTGGCAGGGCATCGCAACGCGGCGCGCTGGGCCGTCGCCGGCATCGAGCGGCAACGGCCACTGCTGCCCGGCAGCCCGGACGAGGAGGCGGTCGAGCTGCCGATGCCGCGCGCGGGCGAGGAGATCCTGTCCGACTACCGCAGCACCGGGCTGACGCTCGGCCCGCATCCGATGGCGCTGCTGCGCCCGACGATGGCCGCGCGCCGGATCGTCGGCCTGCGCGATCTGCAACAGCGCAGGCACGGCAGCGGCGTGCACGTCGCAGGCCTGGTCACCCAGCGGCAGCGTCCGGCAACGGCGAAGGGCACGATCTTCGTCACGCTCGAGGACGAGACCGGGATGATCAACGTGATCGTCTGGCCGCATCTCGCGTTGCGGCGCCGCCGTGCGTTGCTGGAATCGCGGCTGCTCGCGGTTCGCGGGCGCTGGGAGCGCGTGGACGGCGTCGCCCATCTGATCGCCGGCGATCTCGAGGATCTCAGCGGCATGCTCGGCGGCATGCAGCTGCCGTCGCGGGATTTCCACTGAAGTCGAACCGGATGCGCGGTCTGGGAGCGAACGCCTGTATCCGCTGCGCATGTACAGGTGCAGGGCACGTTGTAGGTCTGCGCATTACGAACAGGCAGCAGCATCCCGATGCTGCCGCATCTCCGGATCATGCTTCGATCGGGATGTCCGCTTCAGCCTGATCCTGGACCTGTATTCGCAACGGCTTGACGAAATGGACGACGTCAGACGTGTCCTTTTCGGAGATGTGCTCGAAGCCTTCACTCGAGTACAGGCGGATGTTTTGCGCACTGCGAGCGCCGGTTTCCAACGCTGCCACGGTGCAGACCGGATCGGCCTCGCGCTCCACGAGTCCCAGGAGCCAGCGTCCGATGCCGGTTCCCCGCATGTGCGGCGCGACCGCCAGGCGACCGATGTGCCACGCATCACCATCGCGGCGCGCGCGGACCATGCCGAGCAACTTGCCGTCACGCCACAGTCCGATCGCCATCCACTGATCGAGCCAGATCCGCACGTCATCCAGGCTTTCATGCAGGGCAGGGATGTCCAGGGTCTGGTTGGCAAGGGCCTCGTCGACCCAGGAGCATCGCTGGAGAACGATGACATCGGCTGCATCCGCCGACGTCAGGCGGCGGGTGTAGGACCCTGCAACCGGTCCCGCCTGCGTCGAACTGTCCAGGGCCTCGCGCATGGGCCGGAGTGCATGCCCCAGTCTGACGACTTCCTCCAGAAGCCGTGACGCGAGGCCATCCAGACGCTCGTCCTGCCGGACCTGTCCATCCGCGATGCCATACCCGATCCGGATCGCCACCGTCTCGCCGGTCGGGACGAGCCGAAGCGCGGCCAAGACCTGCTTGGCATGCTGCACCGATCGCGTACCGGCAGAGGTATGCCCGTAGCTGACGAAGCCGACCGGCTTCCACGCCCACTCACGACTGAGGTAATCGAGCGCGTTCTTCAGGACGGCCGGAATGCCGTAGTTGTACTCGGGCGTGACGAAGACGAAGCCATCAGCATCGTCGACCAATGCGCTCCAGGCCCGGGAATGCGGATGTTGATAGATGCCGGATGCCGGATGCTCGGCTTCGTCCATGAACGGCAGGTTCAGGTCGGCCAGCGAAACGGCGGTCAGCTCGGCGCCTGAAATCTCGGCTCGCGCTGATGCCGCACGTATGAACCAGTCGCCGACGATCGGAGTCAGTGCGCCAGGCCGAGTGCTGCAGACGAGCACCATGATGCGAAATTTTTTCGTTGACATGTAATCAATGCTGGGGAATAGTCAGTTACATGTCAACGAAAAAAACGACCGCAACCTCCATTTGGCTCAATGACGCAGAGGAGGCTGCCTGGCGCGCCTTTCGGCGTATGTCCATCCATGTCCGTACGCAGACCAGCCAAGCACTCGCCGAAACCGGTCTGTCCGAAGCGGACTACGAGGTGCTTAGCACCCTGGTCGAGCGACCCGATACGACGAGCACCCTGCATGCGCAGGCCGCCAAGATGGGTTGGTCGCGAAGCCGGCTCTCACGTCACGCGTCCCGCATGGAGAGCCGGGGACTGATCGAACGTGCTGCCGATCCTTCCGATGGTCGAGGGTGTCTGCTCATCCTCAGCCGTCTGGGCCGGGACACGCTGCGCGCAGCGACGCCCACGCATCTGGAGTCCGTCCGCCAACATTTCGCCGATCCGCTGGATGCCGCCGATCTGCAAGCCCTCGAACGGATTGCGGGCAAACTTTGTGCAGTTGAGGGGCAGGCGGCTGATTGAATCGGTCGTATGTGGGTTATGCACGGCCGATGACTCAGCTTCGCAGCGCCGGCTGATGGCCATCTCTGTAGATAAATGGAGCAGCCAAGCTGCCGCGCGTTGCGTCCACGTCGCATGCGTAACTTCGCATAATGTACATTATGTAATTTCTCGATCTGGTTCTGGTTGGCATCGATCTGACGGTAACCATGGCAGCGCCCCTTCTCAAGGGCGCTGCCATCCCGGTTAGAACCAGGTCCGCAGTCCGACCACGATCTTCGTGTCGTCCGGCACTTCGCCCACGGCCTCGCGCAAATCCCGTGTGTCACCATACGCGCGTTCCTGCACGATGCCGATGTACGGCGCGAACCTGCGTGTGAACTCGTAACGCAGTCGCAGGCCGGCTTCGGCCTTGGTGAGTCCGCTGCCGATGCCGCGTGCCGGGTCATTGCGGCGCGCGAAATCCAGCTCGACGACAGGTTGCAGGATCAGGCGGTTCGTCAGCAGCAGTTCGTACTCGAGTTCGAGTTCAGCGATGACCTGGCCGCCTTCGCCGGCATACGCCATCGCCGAGACTTCGAACATGTACGGCGCGAGGCCCTGGATGCCGACGGCTGCGAAGGTCTGCGACGGGCCCGGCCGGAACGATTGGCGGGCGCCGGCGACGACATCCCACCATGGCGTGATGCTACGGCCGTAGAGCACGTCGAGATCCGCGGCGTGAGTGCGCCCTGCACTGCGTTCGCCGCTGGCCTTCAGCCACAGCCGATCGGTGTCGCCGCCGATCCATGCATCCGCCTCCCAGGCCTGGCCGCGGCCGTGGTCGCCATCGAAGGCTTCCAGGCGGTCGATCCGGACGAAGCTGCGGATCGCGTCGTCGTGCATCTCGTGGCCATGCAGATGCTCGGGAAACGCGGCGGCGCGATCGGCATCGGTGATCGCGGGCAGCGGTTCGCGTGGTGGATGGTCGGCCGGCAGGTCGCCGGGCGTCCGTGCAGTGCCGCTCCGATGATGCGCGTGTGCGTCTTCACCTGTGGCCGGCACAGGACCTGTGGCCGGCACAGGCGCCTGGCCGGAATCCGGATGGCCTGCATCATGTCCAGCATGCGAGGAATGATCCTGCGCGGTATCGGACTCGGCAGCGGCTTGGCTTTGATGTTTGGCGTGCGCGTCCGTGTCCTTCGCGGAGGCTGCAGGCCCGGTGTACCCGCTGCCATGCGCGTGATGCGCGTCCACCGCGCCTGCATCGGTGCGCGGCGTGGCTGCAGGTTCCGCCGGCTTGCGGTGATGCGCGTGCGGATCGGTCGCCGCCGGCGGCTCTGCAGGCTTCGAAATGCGCGGTTGCGTCGGCTTCTCTGCAGGCTTCGTGGCCGGCGCATGATGCCCATGCTGATGCGCGCCCTGCTGCGCATGTGCACTGCCGATCGCGGCGCACAGCGCAGCGGCCAGCACACTGGCGCGCGCGATCGTCGACGACGTGATCATTCGACCACCTCCACTTCGCGGAACATGCCCGCTTCCATGTGGTACAGCAGATGGCAGTGGTAGGCCCAGCGCCCGAGCGCGTCGGCGCGTACGCGATAGCTGCGTTTCGAGCCCGGCGGCATGTCGACGGTGTGCTTGCGCAGCTGGAAGTTTCCATCCGCGTCCTCGACGTCGCTCCACATGCCGTGCAGATGGATCGGGTGCGTCATCATCGTGTCGTTGACCAGCACCACGCGCAGGCGCTCGCCGTAGTTCAGCCGCAGCGGCTGCGCATCGGCGAACTTGATGCCGTCGAACGACCATGCGAATTTTTCCATGTGGCCGGTCAGATGCAGCTCGATCTCGCGTCCGGGCGCGCGTCCGTCGGGGTCGTCGAACAGGCTGCGCATCATGCCGTAGGTCAGCACGGTGCGGCCGTTGTCGCGCAGGCCGATGCCGGGATCGTCGAGCCGGTGCGTCGGCGTCATCGTCTGCATGTCGACCAGCGGATTGTTCCGCTCGCTGTCGGGATGCGACTGCATCGCGCCGGCGCCATGATCGCCATGCCCCATCGCTGCATGATCCATTGCAGCGTGACCCATCGCGGCGTGATCGATGCCCGCATGGTCCGTCGCGCCAGCGCCGGCATGCCCCATCGCCGCGTGGTCGTGCGCACGCCCCTGCCCCGCGCCGTGCCCGGCATGACCACCGCCGTGCATGCCGCCGTGGCCCATGTCGTCCATCGTCAGGATCGGCCGCGGATCCACATCCGGCACCGGCGCGCGCAGGCCTTCGCGCACGGCGAGCGTGCCGCTGACGAAGCCGGTGCGTCCCATGTCCTGGGCGAAGATCGTGTAGGCGTCCTGTCCCGACGGCTCGACGATCACGTCGAAGGTTTCGGCCACCGCAATGCGGAACTCGTCGACGCTGACCGGATGCACGTACTGGCCATCGGCCGCGACCACGGTCATCTTCAATCCCGGAATGCGCACGTCGAAGTACGTCATCGCCGAGCCGTTGATGAAGCGCAGGCGGATCTTCTCGCCGCTGCGGAACAACGCGGTCCAGTTCCCGGGCGACGTCGTGCCGTTCATCAGGTAGGTGTAGGTGCGCGCGTTGACGTCGGAGATGTCGGTCGGCGTCATGCGCATCTGGCCCCAGCCGCGGCGCTCGGCGAGCGTCGCACGCAGGCCGTCCTCGCGCACGTCGCGGACGAAGTCGCCGAGCGTGCGTTTGTAGTAGTTGTCGTGCTCGGCCATCTTCTTCAGCCGCGCGAACAGCGCCTGCGGCGGCAGGTCGGTCCAGTCGGTCAGCAGCACGACGTAGTCGCGGTCGAACGCAAACGGCTCCGGCGCGATCGGATCGATGATCAGCGCGCCGTACATGCCGGCCTGCTCCTGGAATCCGGAATGGCTGTGGTACCAGTAGGTGCCGCCCTGGCGCACGTCGAAGCGGTACTGGAACGTCTCGCCGCGATGGATGCCGTCGAAGCTCAGGCCGGGCACGCCGTCCATGTTCGACGGCAGCAGGATGCCGTGCCAGTGGATCGAGGTCATGTCGCCGTAGATCGAACCGGCGGGCAGCGCGTTGCGCACGCGCAGGTCGACCGTGGTGCCTTCGCGCCAGCGCAGGATCGGCGCCGGCAGCGAGCCGTTGATCGTGGCTGCGGGCCGCGTGCGGCCGGTGAAGTTGACGAGGGTCTCGCCGACGACGAGGTCGAAATCGGTGCCGGCGAGCACGCGGCTCGTCGGCGACTGCAATGCCCAGCTGGCGCGTGGCCACAGGCCGGCGCCCGCGGCGGCAATGCCGCCCAGCGCGAGGCCCTGCACGAAACGGCGGCGCGACGGCGCGACGCCATCGTCCATCGGAATTCGGAATGTCATGTCTTGCTCCAGATCGGAAACCGGACCGCGGTGCGGCCCACGCCCTGCCCCATGCGGGGACAGCGATGCGATCAGGCGCGAAAGATCGGAGGTCGGACGGGATCGTCGAGATGCGGCGCGGCGCGGTCTTCGGGCACATGCGCGATGACGACCGTGCTGCCGGTCGATGCGGCGATACGCGGCACGACCGGCAATACGCTGCCGCAGCCATGCAGACAGAGACAGTCGCCGCCGTCGCAGCAGTTGTCGGGCGCCGGTGCCTGGCGTTCGTCCGTGGCGTCTGCCACTGCGTCGGGATCGGAGACCGTCGAATGGCATGGCGGCGTATCGGACGCCGCGTGCGCGGCATGCGACGTCGATGTCGCAGGCCCCGCGGCTGCGAACGCAACGCCCATGCCGTCGAATGCCAGCAGGACGGCGAGCAGCAGATGCAGCAGCACGAGCGCGGAAGAACGCATGCGGCGAGTATACGTCGACGGGCAAATGCGCCGCGCCGCGGGATCACGCGTACCGGTCGCAGAAAGCAGAACGGGCAGCCCTCGCGAGCTGCCCGTCTGCTTGAAAAGTGGCGTCCCCACGGGGATTCGAACCCCGGTGTCCACCGTGAAAGGGTGGTGTCCTAGGCCTCTAGACGATGGGGACGCAGAAACCTGCATCATTCTGACGATCGGCCTTTGATCGACAGACAAATTGTGGTGGAGCCAGGCGGGATCGAACCGCCGACCTCCTGCATGCCATGCAGGCGCTCTCCCAGCTGAGCTATGGCCCCACGTTTGGGAGCGCGAAATTGTAGTGTTCCGTATCGGCAACGTCAACAAAATTTCGCACTTCCTTCGTTCGCTTCGATTCGTTCCGTGGAACGTCTTAGCCGGTGGCGCCGGCCTTGCTGCGATCGAGCCGCGCATCATCCGGATTTGGACGCAGGCTTGCAAGCCCATGACCCTGGTCGTCGAGATACTGCAGCCACTTGCCGAGGAATGTGTTCATGCGCAGGCGGTGGTCGACCACTTCCTCCGGCGGCGGAAACATGCCGATCACGTCCTGCCAGCGGCGGCCCACATAGCAGTGCGTCGCCTCGACCTGCCCCGCATCGCGATACAGACGCAGGTGCGCCGACGGATCGGGTTCGCCTGTCACCGGGTCGAGCATCGCGTAGCTCAGCCGCAGTTCGGTCGTGTACGGATGCTGTTCGGTGACGTCCAGCAGCACCGGCAACGCGCCCGGCACCTCGGACCGGTAACGGCCGGGCGCGAGGCTCGCGGGATCGAACAGGCGCACCAGCCGCTCGTGGTTCTCCGCGTACAGCGCCATCAGCCAGCCGAAGCGGCCCATCGAGGGCACGCGGGGGCGACGGCGGGTGAGGACTTTTTCCATGGATCGATGCTACATCCGCGGCGATGAATCCGTCAGGATCGATCAACGGGGCGCGGGATGGGGATCCGGGTGTGCCGTCCCCATCTCTGCCACGAAGCCTTCAGTACATGACCCGCTCGATCCCCAGCGTCGCCAGGACCTTGCTCGAGATCTCCTCGATCGAAGTGTGCGTGGTGCTCAGCGACGGCATGCGCTCGGCGCGGAACAGCGCCTCCGCCGCGCCCACCTCGTGCTTGCAGGTCTCCAGCTTCGCGTAGCGCGAGTTGGGCCGTCGCTCCTGGCGGATCTGCGCCAGGCGCACCGGATCGATCGTCAATCCGAACAGTTTCGCCCGGTGCGCGCGCAGCCGCGGCGGCAGGCGGTCGTGTTCGAGGTCCTCCTCGGTCAGCGGATAGTTCGCCGCGCGCACGCCGTGGTGGAGCGCGAGGTAGACGCAGGTCGGCGTCTTGCCCGCGCGCGACACCGCGACCAGGATCACGTCGGCCTCGTCGTAGTTCGTGGCCATGCCGTCGTCGTGGGTCAGCGCGAAGTTCATCGCGTTGATGCGGCGGTGGTAGGTCTCGAAATCGACCATGCCGTGCGCGCGGCCCACGCGCGACTCGCGCGTCTCCAGCAGCTCGCGCTCCAGCGGTTCGATGAACGGCGCGAACACGTCGAGCACCAGCGCCCCGCTCTCTCCCAGGCCCATCGCCAGCCCCGGATCGACGCAGGAACTGATGACGATCGGGCGCACGCCCATCGCCTCGCCGCGTGCGCGGATCAGCCCGGCGACCTCGCGGGCACGCTCGATGGTGTCCACGAACGGGATGCGGTTGGTACTGAACTGCGTGCCCGAGAACTGGGTCAGCAGGCTGTGGCCGATGGTCTCGGCGGTGATGCCGGTGCCATCGGAGACGTAGAACACCGGGCGGGGACTGGACATGCGCACTCCGGAAGTCGCGTGACGAGCGCCGCGGCGCCCGGGATGGCTAAAATAGCGGTTCAGTGCCGGGCTTGCCCGCCCGGTCTCCCACGATCAACGCGACACGGAGTCTCCTCTTGAGCGCCAACATCCTGTGGCTGCACGACCTGCGCCTGTCCGACCTCGCCCAGGTGGGCGGCAAGAACTCGTCCCTCGGCGAGATGATCGGCAACCTCGCCAAGCTGGGTGTGTCGGTCCCCGGAGGTTTCGCCACCACGGCCGATGCATTCAAGGCGTTCATCGCCCACAACGACCTGCACCAGCGCATCTTCGACCGCCTCGCGCCGCTGGACGTCGAAGACGTCGCCGCGCTGACCGCGGCCGGCAAGGAGATCCGTGGCTGGGTCATCGACGCGCCGCTGCAGCCTGATCTCGATGCCGACATCCGCACCGCCTACGACAAGCTGGCGGCGGAGAACGGTGGCGGCGACATCGCCGTGGCCGTGCGTTCGTCGGCGACCGCCGAGGATCTGCCCGATGCCTCGTTCGCCGGCCAGCAGGAGACGTTCCTCAACGTCACCGGCGCCGACGACGTGGTGGTCAAGGTCAAGGAGGTCTTCGCCTCGCTCTACAACGACCGCGCGATCGCCTACCGTGTGCACCACGGCTTCAAGCACGAGGACGTGTTCCTGTCGTCGGGCGTGCAGCTGATGGTGCGTTCGGACATCGGCGCCTCCGGCGTGCTGTTCACGCTCGACACCGAATCCGGCTTCCGCGACGTGGTGTTCGTGACCTCGAGCTTCGGCCTCGGCGAGATGGTCGTCCAGGGCGCGGTGAATCCCGACGAGTTCTACGTCTACAAGCCCACGCTGCGCGCCGGCAAGCCGGCGATCCTGCGTCGCGGCATCGGCAGCAAGCAGCTGCGCATGGTGTATTCCGACGTGCCGGGCGAGCGCGTGCGCATCGAGGACACGCCGGCTGACCTGCGCGACACCTTTTCGATCACCGACGAGGACGTGCAGGAACTCTCGCGCCAGGCGCTGATCATCGAGGAGCACTACAAGCGCCCGATGGACATCGAATGGGCGAAGGACGGCGCCAGCGGCAAGCTGTTCATCGTGCAGGCGCGACCGGAGACGGTGAAGTCGCGCGTCAAGAACACCCAGATCGAGCGGTTCTCACTCGAAAAGCGTGGCGAAGTGGTCTGCGAAGGTCGCGCGATCGGCCAGAAGATCGGCGCCGGCGTCGCACGCGTCGTGCGTTCGCTCGACGACATGAGCCGCGTGCAGCCCGGCGACGTGCTCGTCGCCGACATGACCGATCCCGACTGGGAGCCGGTGATGAAGCGCGCCGCGGCCATCGTCACCAACCGCGGCGGCCGCACCTGCCACGCGGCGATCATCGCCCGCGAACTCGGCGTGCCCGCCGTCGTCGGCACCGGCAACGCGCTGGACACGATCGAGGACGGCCAGGAAGTCACGATCAGCTGCGCCGAAGGCGATACCGGCTACATCTACGGCGGCATCCTGCCGTTCGAGCGCATCACCACCGATCTGACCTCGATGCCCGAGGCACCGCTGAAGATCATGATGAACGTCGCCAACCCCGAGCGCGCGTTCGACTTCGGTCAGCTGCCCAATGCCGGCATCGGCCTGGCGCGTCTGGAGATGATCATCGCCGCCCACATCGGCGTGCATCCCAACGCCCTGCTCGAATACGACAAGCAGGATGCGGAGACGAAGAAGAAGATCGACGCCAAGACCATCGGTTACGGCGGCCCGGTCGACTTCTACGTCAACCGCCTCGCCGAAGGCATCGCCACGCTGACCGCGTCGGTCGCGCCGAATCCGGTGATCGTGCGCCTGTCGGACTTCAAGTCCAACGAGTACGCGAACCTGATCGGCGGCAAGCGCTACGAGCCGGAAGAAGAGAACCCGATGATCGGCTTCCGCGGCGCCAGCCGTTACGTCGATCCGTCGTTCACCGAGGCGTTCTCGCTCGAATGCCGCGCGGTGCTCAAGGTCCGCAACGACATGGGCCTGGAGAACCTCTGGGTCATGATCCCGTTCGTGCGCACGCTCGACGAAGGCCGCCGGGTCATCGAAGTGCTGGAGAAGAACGGTCTGAAGCGCGGCGAGAATGGCCTGAAGATCATCATGATGTGCGAGCTGCCGTCGAACGCGCTGATGGCCGACGAGTTCCTCGACATCTTCGACGGCTTCTCGATCGGTTCCAACGACCTGACCCAGCTCACGCTGGGCCTGGACCGCGATTCGTCGGTCGTCGCCCACCTGTTCGACGAACGCGACCCGGCCGTCAAGAAGCTGCTGTCGATGGCGATCAAGTCCGCGCGCGCCAAGGGCAAGTACATCGGCATCTGCGGCCAGGGTCCGAGCGACCATCCGGATCTGGCGCAGTGGCTGATGGACGAAGGCATCGAATCGGTGTCGCTCAACCCCGACACCGTGGTCGACACCTGGCTCAAGCTCGCGAAGGGCAAGAAGCCTGCTTGAATGCAGTCCGCTTGACCGGATCGAAACGAACCGCGCTCTAAGCTGCAGCCGTCCCGGGAAACCGGGGCGGCTGTTTCGCTTCCAGGAGTCGGGCATGGATGGTTGGTGGAGTGGCCTGCGGGCCTCGGGTTGGAACGATGTCGTGTTGGCGGTCGGCTTGCGCATCGCGGGCGCGCTGCTGCTGTTCCTGATCGGCCTGCGCATCGCGAAATGGATCGCCGGCGTCGCCGAGCGCGGGCTGCAACGCGCGCACGTGGAGCCGACGGCTACGCATTTCCTGCGCAAGGTCGCCTACGTGATCCTGCTGATCGTGCTGATCCTCGCAGCGCTGCAGGTGGTCGGCGTGCCGATGACGTCGATGGTCGCCGTGCTCGGCGCCGCGGGCCTCGCGATCGGTCTGGCGCTGAAGGATTCGCTGTCGAACATCGCATCGGGCGTGATGCTGGTGACGCTCAAGCCCTTCCGCGCGGGCGACGTGGTAACGATCCACGGCGTCAGCGGCACGGTCGAGGATGTCAGCATCTTCCAGACCAAGCTGCGCGGCGCCGACAACCAGGTCATCGTGCTGCCGAACAGCCTGATCACCGCCGATTCGATCATCAATCTCACGCCCGATACGCGCCGGCGCGTGGAGGTGGTCGTCGGCATCGGCTACGACGACGACATCGACACGGCCAAGGCGATCATCCTCGGCATCATGTCGGAAGACGAACGCGTGCTCGCCGAGCCCGGCGCGGCGGTGGTGGTCTATTCGCTCGGCGACAACAGCGTGAACCTCGGCGCGACCTGCCACGTCGCCAACGCCGACTGGTGGGGCGTGAAGTGCATGCTGGTCGAGCAGATCAAGAAGCGCTTCGACGCGGGCGGCATCTCGATCCCGTTCCCGCAACGCGACGTGCACATGCATCACCACCTGCCGCCGGGAACGACGTCGCCGCCCGACGACACGCTCGCCGGCGCGCAGGGCGCAGCGCCGCGTCTGCCGCAGGGCTGATGCCCTGCCCGCCTGACGCGGCGATCCGGCCCGTCAGGCCGTCGGCGACGCCAGCGCGGCCATGTGCCGGCGGTAGTGCCGCAGTTCGTCGATCGAATCGCGCACGTCGCTGAGCGCGGTGTGCGCGGAGTGCTTGGTGAAACCCGACAGCACCTGCGGCGCCCAGCGGCGCGCGAGTTCCTTGAGCGTGCTGACGTCGAGATTGCGGTAGTGGAAGAACTTCTCCAGCGCCGGCATCTGCCGGTGCAGGAAGCGGCGGTCCTGGCAGATCGAGTTGCCGCACATCGGCGACTTGCCGGGTTCGGCCCACAGCTGCAGGAATTCCAGCGTGCGCGCCTCCGCTTCGGCGATGCCGACGCCCTGCTCCAGCGAGCGCTGCCACAGGCCCGAACGGCGATGCTGGCTGCGGTTCCAGTCGTCCATCGCTTCCAGCACCTCGAGCGGCTGCACGATCGCCAGTTCCGGGCCTTCGGCGAGCACGTTGAGTTCGGCGTCGGTGACGATGGTGGCGATCTCGAGGATCCGGTCGTGGTCGGTATCCAGGCCGGTCATTTCCAGGTCGATCCAGATCAGCCGGCCTTCGACGGCCTTGTCGGCATTCATGCGTGCATTCGCCTTCCACAGAGTGACGGCGCATGATATCGCAGCCGTCGCTGCCGCCAGGCCTGCAGTGTTCCCTTCCCAGATGCTGTCCAATCCCGCCTTGACGCACTACGCCATCCTCACCGCGATGCTCGCCCCGGCGTTCTTCCTGACCGCCACCGCCTCGCTGCTCGGATCGGCGAACGCGCGTCTGGCCAGGGTCATCGACCGCACGCGCTCGCTGCTGCGCGATCTGGCCGACGACGAAGGCAACGATCCGGAAGACCGGCGCATCCTCGAAGAACGCATCGCGCTGCAGCGTCGCCGCAGCCGCATCATCCTGCGCGGCAGCCAGCTGCTGTACGTGGCGATCAGCTGCTTCGTCGGTACCAGCCTGACGGTCGCGGGTGACTCCTTGCTCGACCACCGCTTCGAACAGGCGCCGACCCTGCTGGCCTGTCTCGGCGTGCTGGCGATGTTCGCCGCCAGCCTGCTGCTCGCGCGCGAAGCCTCGATGGCGGTGCATGCGGTCAACGAGGAGATGGACGATGCGCACCGGAAGGCGAATCGGCGCAGTCCGTTGATCTGATGCCTTGCTTGCCCTTCTTCCTTTGGGAGAAGGTGCCCGAAGCGCCTGTCCCCGCGACGGCGGGGGCGGATGAGGGTGCTTTCAAGGCTTTGCTTGGTAAAGCCCTGCCCTCACCCGACGCGCAGTGCGCGTCGACCTCTCCCAAAGGGAGAGGTGCTGACTTTTACTCTCTGAAGAGAGCTTCGCCGATCGGACTTGGTGGGATCAGCGCGGCGCCAGCCCGCGCTTCGCGCGAAAGTAGTTCGTCAGCATCGGTCCGGCCACCTCCGCCAGCACGCCGCCGACGACTTCGATGCGGTGGTTGTGGCGCACGTCCCCGAGCACGTCGAACACGCTGCCGGCCGCGCCGGTCTTGGGATCGAACGCGCCGAACACCACCCGCGCAACGCGCGCATGGATCATTGCCATCGCGCACATCGCGCAGGGTTCGAGCGTCACGTAGAGCGTGCAGCCGATGAGCCGGTGATTGCCGAGTGCGGCGCCGGCGCGCCGCATCGCGACGATCTCGGCATGCGCGCTCGGATCGTGCTCGGCGATGTTGCGGTTCCAGCCTTCACCGATCACCGCGCCGTCAGCGCCCACGACCAGCGCGCCGACCGGAATCTCGTCGTCCTCGTGCATCGCGCGCCCAGCCAATGCCAGCGCGTGCCGCATCCAGGCGGCATCGGCGTCTTCGGGCAGCGGCGGAAAGATCGAATGCATCGAAACCTCAGCGGCTCTCGCGGATATGCGAGGCCTCGTAGCGCGGCATGCCGTGCAGCGTGGCCGCGTCGATCTTCAACGCATCGGACGCGAATGCCTCCGCGGCGCGCAGCAGGCCGGTGTTGGACGAGGCGGCGCGCAGGCTACCGGAGATGCCGAGAAGCTTGATCATGGACAGGCCGGCGTGGACGAAAGCGGGTCGGGAATTGTGCCATCGGACCCGCGCAGCCGCGGCGTCATCGGATGCGACGCGCCTCCCGCAACGGGCAGGTCCGATGGCCGAGGCGCCGATACCGGTCCACGCCCGTGCTCAAGCACCACAGGCGAACACCAGGAACTGGTGCAGCGCATTCGCCGGCGCGGACAAGGCCTCGTCCGGCCGCCAGACCAGGCCCACCTCCATCGGCGGCACCGCGTCGGACAGCGTGCGCACGTCGATCCTGCGGCCTTCCAGCGACCACGGCCGGTAGACCATGTCGGACAGGATGCTCACCCCGAAGCCATAGGCGACCAGCCCTCGCAGCGCTTCCAGCGACGACGTGCGGAAGGCGACGTTGGGTTCGCGCTGCACCGACTGCCAGTAGCGCATCGCCGACGCTTCGCCCTCGTCGACCTTCAGCATGATGTAGGGGTGCGAGGCGACGTCCGCCAGACCGATCACCGGCAGCTGCGCCAGCGGATGCGATTCGGCCAGCCACAGCTGCCGGCGCGAGCGGATCAGCAACTGCCGCTTCAGCACGTAGGGTTCGACCATGTTGGAGATGATGCAGAGCCCGAAATCGAGCGCGCCCGCCTCTACGCCGCGTTCGATCTCGACCCGGTCCATGTCGATCAGGTCGATCTCCACCAGCGGATACGAGCGCTTGAACCGCGCCAGCAGGCTCGGCAGGAAGTAGCCGAGCACCGTGTACGACGCGCCGACGCGCACCGTGCCGGCCAGCGTGTTGGCCAGGAACATCGGTTCGCTGAGCGCGTCCTGCAGGGTGTCGAGGATGTGCCGCACGTGCTGGTGGAAGCGATGCCCTTCCGCGGTCAGCGCGACGCCGTGCGGCATGCGGTCGAACAGGCGCAGCCCGAGCAGTGTCTCGAGCTGGGCGACCGCGGTGGTGATCACCGACTGCGAGACATGCAGCTTGCGCGCGGCCTGCGAGAACTGGCCGAGCTCGGCGGCCTCGGCGAAATAGCGCAGCTGCCGCAGCGACATGTTGGCGGGGATCTGCATGCAGCACTCCGGCGGGCGTGTGGTATCTGAATAAACGATACCTCATAGTCAATTAAACAAATTTACGATATTCGCTGCCGCCTTTAGACTTCACGTCTGGCGGACTGCGTCACGCTCCACGCCGCCTTGAAAGCCGCGGGCCGACGCCCGTCCGACCGGGAGAAGCGTTCTTGCACTGTGCCCCGTCCAGTCCGCCCCCGCGCGCGCGATCCGCGCGTGCCACCGCGGCGCCGTCCGTTCCGGACCCTGCCCATATCGCCATCGCCTGCGCCCCCGCCGCCGGCATGCCTGCAGCTCCATGACCCATGCCCAGCGAGGCCCCTGACATGTCCACATCCCAGAATCCGGCTGCGACCGAACCCTTGCGGTTGCACGTGCCCGAGCCGAGTGCCCGTCCGGGCCAGGCCACCGACTTCTCCTATCTGCAGCTCAGCCCGGCCGGCAGCGTCGACAAGCCCGCGCTGGATGTGCCGGCCAGCCAGACCGCGCCGCTGACCAGCCAGCTGATCCGTGTGCTCGACGAGAACGGCGACGCCGTCGGCCCGTGGGCCGCCGACATCGACGACCAGGTGCTGCTGCGCGCGATGCACGCGATGCTCAAGACCCGCGCGTTCGACGCGCGCATGCTGATCGCGCAGCGCCAGAAGAAGACCTCGTTCTACATCCAGTGCCTGGGCGAGGAAGCGATCGCAGTCGGCCAGACGCTGGCGCTGCAGGACGGTGACATGCAGTTCCCGACCTATCGCCAGCAGGGCATCCTGATCACGAAGGACGTCTCGCTGGTCGACATGATGTGCCAGATCCTGTCGAACGCCGCCGACCCGCTGAAGGGCCGCCAGCTGCCGATCATGTATTCGTACAAGGACGCCGGCTTCTTCTCGATCTCCGGCAACCTGACCACCCAGTACATCCAGGCCGTGGGCTGGGGCATGGCCTCGGCGATCAAGGGCGACACCAAGATCGCGACCGCGTGGGTCGGTGACGGCGCGACCGCCGAAGGCGATTTCCACGCCGCCCTCGTCTTCGCCCACGTCTACCGCGCGCCGGTGATCCTCAACGTGGTCAACAACCAGTGGGCGATCTCGACGTTCCAGGCGATCGCCGGTGGCGAGAACACCACCTTCGCCGCACGCGGCGCGGCCTACGGCATTCCGTCGCTGCGCGTGGACGGCAACGATCTGCTGGCCGTCTACGCCGCCTCGCGCTGGGCGGCCGAACGCGCGCGCAGCAACCTCGGTGCGACGATGATCGAATGGGTCACCTATCGCGCCGGTCCGCACTCGACCTCGGACGATCCGTCCAAGTACCGCCCCGCCGACGACGCCCAGCACTTCCCGCTCGGCGATCCGATCGACCGCCTGAAACAGCACCTGGTCAAGCGCGGCCTGTGGAGCGACGAACAGCACGAGCAGGTGCGCGCCGAACTCGACGCCGAAGTCTCGCGTGCATTGAAGGAGGCCGAGACCCACGGCCTGCTCGGCAGCGACAACCGGCCCGGCGCGGCCGACATGTTCAACGACGTCTACAAAGAGCTGCCCGAACACCTTCGTCGCCAGCGCCAGCAGTTGGGAGTCTGACCACCATGAGCGAAACCGAACTCCAGACCACCGGCGGCTCGCCGATGACGATGATCCAGGCGCTGCGCTCGGCGATGGACGTGATGCTCGAGCGCGACGACAACGTCGTCGTGTTCGGCGAGGACGTCGGCTACTTCGGCGGCGTGTTCCGCTGCACCGACGGCCTGCAGGCCAAGTACGGCAAGCAGCGCGTGTTCGATGCGCCGATCTCCGAAAGCGGCATCGCCGGCGCGGCGATCGGCATGGCCGCCTACGGCCTGCGCCCGGTCGCCGAAATCCAGTTCGCCGACTACATCTATCCCGCCTACGACCAGATCGTGTCCGAGGCCGCGCGCCTGCGCTATCGCTCGGGCGGCATGTTCACCTCGCCGCTGGTGTTCCGCACGCCCTGCGGCGGCGGCATCTACGGCGGCCAGACCCACAGCCAGAGTCCGGAGGCGATCTTCGCCCACGTGGCCGGCCTGCGCACGGTCATGCCGTCCAATCCCTACGACGCCAAGGGCCTGCTGATCGCCTCGATCGAGAACGACGATCCGGTGATCTTCCTCGAGCCCAAGCGCCTCTACAACGGCCCGTTCGACGGCCACCACGACCGCCCGGTCGTCGCCTGGTCCAAGCACGCCGACAACCTCGTGCCAGAGGGCTACTACAGCGTGCCGCTGGACAAGGCCGCCATCGTCCGCGAAGGCAAGGCGGTCACGATCCTGACCTACGGCACCACCGTGTGGGTGGCGCAGGCCGCGGCAGAGGACGCGGGCATCGACGCCGAGGTCATCGACCTGCGCAGCCTGTGGCCGCTGGATCTCGACACGATCACCGAGTCGGTCAAGAAGACCGGCCGCTGCATCGTGCTGCACGAGGCCACGCGCACCTGCGGCTTCGGCGCCGAACTGGTCGCGCTGGTGCAGGAGCACTGCTTCTATCACCTGCAGGCACCGGTCGAACGCGTCACTGGCTGGGATACCCCCTATCCGCATGCGCAGGAATGGGACTACTTCCCGGGCCCGGCCCGGGTCATCGAAGCGTTGCAGCGCGTGCTGGAGGACTGAGCCATGGGACATCACGTCATCAAGATGCCGGACATCGGCGAAGGCATCGCCGAAGTCGAAGTGATCGCCTGGAAGGTCGAAGTCGGCGGCCAGGTCGCCGAAGACCAGGTCGTGGCCGAGGTCATGACCGACAAGGCCATGGTCGAGATCCCCTCCCCCGTCGCCGGCACGGTCGTCTCGCTGGGTGGCAAGCCCGGCGAGATGATGGCCGTCGGCAGCGAGCTGATCCGCCTCGAAGTCGAAGGCGCCGGCAATGCCGCATCCGCCGGTGCACCGGCCGCGGCCAAGCCCGCTGAAGCCGCCGCAGAGCCCAAGGCCGAAGCGCCGAAGCCGGCTGCGGAAGCCAAGCCCGCACCTGCCACCGAGGCCAAGCCGGCTGCCACGCCTGCGAAGGCCGCGGCGCCTGCACCGGCCGCCAAGAGCGATGCGCGCGGCGCCGTCACCAACGGCGTGCTCAACGCCGGCGAAGCGCCGCTGGCCTCGCCCGCCGTGCGTCGCCGTGCCTGGGATCTGGGCATCGAGCTGCGCTACGTGCCGGCGACCGGTCCGGGCGGCCGCATCCTGCACGCCGATCTCGACGCCTATGCCGCTGCCGGCGGCAAGGCGCAGCCGGTCGGCGGTGGCGCGGGCGGCAGCAGCTACGCGCGCCGCACCGGCGAGGAGCAGGTGCAGATCATGGGCCTGCGCCGCAAGATCGCGCAGAAGATGCAGCAGTCGTGGTCGAACATTCCGCACATCACCTATGTGGAAGAAATCGACGTCACCGACGTCGAGGTACTGCGCGCCAAGCTCAACGAGCGCTGGGGCAAGGAGCGCGGCAAGCTGACCCTGCTGCCGTTGCTGGCACGCGCGGTGGTGCTGGCCGCGCGTGACTTCCCGCAGATGAACGCCCGTTTCGACGACGAGGCCAACATCGTCACTCGCTACGAGGGCATCCAGCTGGGCATCGCGACGCAGAGCGCGGTGGGCCTGTCGGTGCCGGTGGTCGCGCATGCCGAATCGCTGGACCTGTGGCAGACCGCGGCCGAGATTTCGCGCCTCGCCACTGCCGTGCGCGAAGGCAAGGCGACGCGCGACGAGCTGTCGGGTTCGACGATCACCATCAGCAGCCTCGGCCCGGTCGGTGGCGTGGTAACCACGCCGATCATCAACCACCCGGAAGTGGCGATCGTCGGCGTCAACCGCATCATCGAACGTCCGATGTTCCGCGAAGGCCAGGTCGTCGCCCGCAAGCTGATGAACCTCTCGTCCTCGTTCGACCATCGCATCGTCGACGGCATGGACGCCGCCGAGTTCGTGCAGGCGATCCGTCGTCGTCTGGAAACCCCTGCACTGCTGTTCGTGGAGTAACTGATGAGCCAGACCATTGAAACCCAGCTGCTGGTCATCGGCGGCGGCCCCGGCGGTTACATCGCCGGTATCCGCGCCGGCCAGCTCGGCGTCAAGACCATCGTCGTCGAAGGCGTCAATCCGGGCGGCACCTGCCTCAACATCGGCTGCATTCCGTCGAAGGCGCTGATCCATGCCGCCGAGGAATTCGCCAAGGTCACGACGTTCGCGGCCGGCACGTCTCCGCTCGGCATCACCGTGCAGGCACCCGCGCTCGATCTCGCGAAGACCGTCGCGTGGAAGGCCGGCATCGTCAAGAAGCTGACCGGCGGCGTGAGCGCGCTGCTGAAGAAGAACGGCGTGCAGCTCATCAAGGGCTGGGCGACGGTCGTCGACGGCAAGACCGTCGATGTCGCCGGTGCCGGCGACGACGGCGGCACGCTGCGCATCAAGTGCGAGCACCTGCTGCTCGCGACCGGTTCAGAGCCGGTGGAGCTGCCGTTCCTGCCGTTCGGCGGCAAGGTGATCTCCTCGACCGAAGCGCTGTCGCCGACGTCGCTGCCGAAGCAGCTGATCGTCGTCGGTGGCGGCTACATCGGCCTGGAGCTCGGCACGGTCTACCGCAAGCTCGGCTGCGAGGTCACCGTGGTCGAAGCGCAGGACCGCATCCTGCCGGCCTACGACGCGGAACTGACGAAGCCGGTTGCCACGCATCTCGACAAGTCGGGCGTGAAGGTGCTGACGAAGCACAGCGTGCTCGGCCTGACCGATGACGGCGCGCTGCGCGTGCGCGATCCCGACGGCAACGAGCTCACCCTCGATGCCGACCAGATCCTGGTCGCAGTCGGCCGTCGCCCGAAGACCGACGGCTTCAATCTCGAATCGCTGGGTCTCGATCTCGCCGGCAAGGCCATCAAGATCGACGACCAGTGCAGGACCTCGATGCGCAACGTCTGGGCGATCGGCGACGTCGCCGGCGAGCCGATGCTGGCGCACCGGGCGATGGCGCAGGGCGAACTGGTGGCCGAAGTGGTCAGCGGCAAGAAGCGCCACTTCGTGCCGGCCGCGATTCCGGCCGTGTGCTTCACCGATCCGGAAGTCGTCGTCGTCGGCCTGTCGCCGGACGAGGCCAAGGCGCAGGGCATCGACGTCAAGTCGGCGCTGTTCCCGTTCGCAGCCAACGGTCGCGCGATGTCGCTGGAGTCGACGGATGGCTTCGTGCGCGTGGTCGCGCGCGCCGGCGATCACCGCATCCTCGGCTGGCAGGCGGTCGGCGTGCAGGTCTCCGAGCTGTCGATCGCGTTCGTGCAGTCGATCGAGATGGGCGCGACGCTCGAGGACATCGCCGGTACCATCCATCCCCACCCGACGCTGGGCGAAGCCGTGCAGGAAGCCGCGCTGCGCGCACTCGGCCACGCCCTGCACATCTGAGCCACGCCGCATGACCATCGAGCCGATCCACACTTTCCGCATCGTCCCGTCGCAGCAGGCCCGCCTGCAGGCCGACCGCGAAGCGATCCTCGCCGACCCCGGCTTCGGCACGCACTTCACCGACCACATGGTCGCGATCGACTGGACGGTCGAAGCCGGCTGGCACGATGCGCACGTGCGGCCGTTCGGCCCGCTGACGTTCTCCCCGGCCGCCGCGGTGCTGCACTACGGCCAGGAGATCTTCGAAGGCATGAAGGCGTTCCGCCATGCCGACGGCTCGATCTGGACCTTCCGGCCCGACGCCAACGGCCGTCGCCTGCAGCATTCGGCCCGCCGCATGGCGCTGCCGGAACTGCCCGTCGACCTGTTCGTCGAATCGATCCGCCAGCTGGTCCACACCGACCAGAACTGGGTGCCGGGCGGCGGCGAGTCCAGCCTCTACATCCGGCCCTTCATGATCGCCAACGAGGAGTTTCTCGGCGTGCGCCCTGCCCGTCGCGTGGCGTATTACGTGATCGCCAGCCCCGCCGGCGCCTACTTCAAGGGCGGCATCAAGCCGGTCTCGATCTGGCTCTCGCGCGACTACGCACGCGCCGGCCGCGGCGGCACCGGTTCGGCCAAGTGCGGCGGCAACTACGCCGCGTCCCTGCTCCCGCAACGCGAGGCCGTCGCCAACGATTGCGCGCAGGTGTTGTTCCTCGACGCCGAGACGAACAGCTACGTCGAAGAACTCGGCGGCATGAACGTGTTTCTGGTCCTGCGCGACGGCAGTGTGGTCACGCCCGCACTGACCGGCAGCATCCTCGAAGGCATCACCCGCGACAGCGTGATCCAGCTGCTGCGCGACCGCGGCCACACCGTGACCGAACGCCGTGTCGAGATCACCGAGTGGATCGAAGGTGTGCGCTCGGGCGAGATCGCCGAAGTCTTCGCCTGCGGCACCGCGGCCAGCATCTCGCCGATCGGCGTGCTCAAGGGCAGCGACTTCAGCGTCGGCGATGCGGATGCACAGCCGGGCGAGGTCACGATGGCGATCCGCAAGGATCTGCTCGACATCCAGTACGGCCGCGTGCCGGACCGGCACGGGTGGTTGACGCGGTTGGTGTGATCCGACGCTTCAAGCTGATATGAGAACGGCCCGCATTGCGGGCCGTTTTCTTTGCTGCGTAGTCTGCGGCTCCGTTTGGACCGTGACGGAACTGCGTTCCCTGATGTTCGCAATCGGCCAAAGCAAAGCGAAGCCTATCGCCTCACTCCAGCGGGATGCGCAGAATGCTCTCCACGCCGCTGGCAGTGTATGTCTTGGTGAAGGGTGTCTTGACCGTGACGTAAAGCGCGGTGCCGCCTGCCGAGAGCGCCAGGCTGTTCGGATTGGGGCCTGCCCGCACGGTGCGCTTGGTTTCATGCGTGTCGGCATCGACGATGGTTACGGTGCCCTGGTCACGATGCGTGACGTAAAGCTCGCGACGGGCGCCGTTGAAGAGGATTCCCATCGAGTCCCCGGCGTCGGCGATCTCGCCGACCTTGCGACCGGTCTCCGGGTCGACGATCAGCGTGGTCTTCAGTTGCGAATGGTCAGTGACGTAGAGCAGGTTCTTCTCCACGTCGAGCGCCATGTTCAGCAGCAGCGCCGGGGTGTCGCCGGCGGGCTTGAAGCGATGGGTGATGCGACGGCGCTCGGGATCGATGCGCAGGATTTCGCCGCTGCCGTTGGCGGCATACAGATCACCGTTACCCGGATGCAGCATGAGACCGGTGAGCCACTTACCGGCGTTCTTGATGGTGTGGCGCAACTCGAGCGTACGCGCGTCGACGACCCAGATCACCGCCGGATCGCCGACTGCGCCGACGTAGAGCAGGTCGCGATCGCGGTCATAGATGACCTGCCGCGGCCCGTAGCGATGGCCCTGGCTGTCCTTCTCGTCCTCGAAACGCAGGCGTGCGACGACGGTGTTCGACTCCAGGTCGATCGCAGTGAGCGCGTGTTCGAGACTGTTGGTGGCGAACAGCCGCTTCCCATCCGGCGAGAGCGTCAGCCCGAGGTTGCGCATGTCGGTGTGGATCGCGCCGATGGGCTGCAGCGTGGTCGGGTCGAGTCGATAGACGACGCCGCCGGTCACGTTGGGAATCGACAGCGCCGAGGCCACATAGACCGCCCCGTCGTGCGGATTGCTGACGACCTCGTAGATGCCGCGGGTGAGTTCGCGGTAGATCACGCCGTCGTCGATCACGGTGCCGGTGGCCGGCTCGACGGGCAACGCAGGCGTGAAGGCCGGTGCAGCCGTGGTGGGCTCGGCTGCGCCGGCGATTGTCGCCAGGCCGAATGCGCACAGGGTGGCCAGTGCGCGGATGCGTGGGGAACGTGAGATGGCGGTGCGAAGGGTGTTCGAGCGCATGAGAGGTCCTTGGATGAGATGGCCGCGGCCGGCGCAGCTTGGGCGCCGGCCGGACGGAATCAGAAGGTGTAGGTGAAGGTCAGCTGGCCATTGCGCTTCTCGCCGTACGCGCCGTAGCCGTTGATCTGCGCGAGGTATTCCTTGTCGAGCAGGTTGTTGGCGTTCAACTGCACCGTGAACTGCGGCGCCAACCGATAGCGCACGAAGGCGTTGACCAGCGCGTAGCTGGACTGCTCGAAGCGACCGTAGGCCGGCACCGGGTAATGGATGCCGTTCTGCCAGTTCACGCCGCCGCCGAAGGTCAGTTCCGTCGCGCTGCGCGGGGTGTAGCTTGTGAACGCCTTGAGCGTGGCCTGCGGCAGGCGCGGATTGACGTCGGCGCCATCGGCGTCCTGTGCCACGTAGCGAGAGGCACCGAAGGTCGCGTTCCAGCCCGGCGTCAGCTCGCCGTTGAGCTCGAACTCGAAGCCGCGGCTCACGGTGCCTCGAGCCGCGGTGTAGGCGAACTCGCCCGGTCGCGATGGGATCGGCTCGCCAGTGAGCTGCGCCACGTTGTCCTGCTCGATGCGGAACACCGAAAGCGAGGCATTGAGGCGATCGTCGAACCAGGCGCCCTTGACGCCCACCTCGTAGCTCTTGCCGTCGACCGGGTCGAGATAGTCGCCGTCGCTGCCGCGCGCGACCTGCGGCTGGAAGATTTCCGTGTAGCTGGCATACGTCGACCAGACGGGCGAGACCATGTAGACGAGACCCGCGTACGGCGTAACGGCTTCATGCGAACGGTCGGCGCCCTCCCCTTGGCTTTCCCACTCGGTGTATCGCGCGCCGAGTATCAGCTTCAGCGGTTCAACCAGCGAGAGACGCGTAGCGGCATAGCCGGCTTTCTGGGTGATCGTGCCTTCGCTGGACAGTGCCAGCGGATTCCACGCGGGCTGCGCAATCTTGCCGGTCCAGCCGAGGTAACTGTCGAACGGATTCCATGCCAGGCCCGGGCCGCCGATCTGGTAGTCGCCGTAGTTGGCATACTCGCGCTCGTTGTAGCTCGCACCGGCCATGAACTGGTGCTCGCGGCCGAAAGCCTGGAACGGCCCTTCGACGTAGCCGTCGAGAGCATTCACCTCGCGCTGCGTGTTGTAGAAGCCTGCGGACGGTGAGATTCCGCCACCGGTGACCGGGTCAAAGAACGATTCGCCGGTGCTCCAGTCGTTGTAGGCCGGATAGAAGAGCTTGTCGTCGGCACTGGTCTTGTCGTGAGTCGCGCCCAGCTTGATCGACCCGCCGTTGGCAAAGGCATGCTGCAGCGTCGCGAAGGCGCGCTTGCTGGTGGTGTCCCAATACGTCCAGTCCGGCGACGGATTGAAGGAGACCGGATAGCCGGTGGGCGAACCGTCCGAGAACACCATCGGGAAGCCGCCCCAGGTCGCGCCGTCGGCACGCTTTTGCTGGTAGTCGTAGCCGATGCTGAGCTGCGTGTCGGGGGTGAGATCGGCATCGAGCACCACGTAGCCCAGACGCTTGCGCTGGTGATAGCGCTCCATCTGCGCATCGGTATCGAGATAACTGCCAATCGCGCGTGCACGCACAGTGCCGCTAGCGTTGAGCGGCGTGGTCACGTCCACCGTGCTGCGGGTGCGGCCCCAACTGCCGACGTCGAGCGCCACGCTGCCGGTGAACTCGGCGCTGTCGGCGTGCTTGCGGATCAGGTTCACCGATGCGGACGGATTGCCCGCACCGCTGAGCAGGCCGGTGGCGCCGCGCACGATCTCGACGCGGTCGTACAACGCGAGGTCGAGGCCGGAATCGCCATAACTCCAGTTCTGCACCATCTGCGTAGGCAGGCCGTCGAACTGGTAGCTGTCGATGTAGAAGCCACGCGCGTAGAACTCGGTACGCTCGCTGTCGGATTGCGTGCTGCTGACACCAGTCGTGTTGGCCAGAACGTCGATGATGTCGTCGAGGTTCTGGTCCTGGATCCGCTCGTGGCTGATGATGCTCACCGACTGTGGAATCTCGCGCGGCGCGAGGTTGAAGCGGGTGCCCGCTGTGGTTTTGCGCACGCTGTAGCCTTCGGCGCGCTCGCCTTTGACGACCAGGCGGTCGAGCGTCGTCGCATCGCCCCCGCTGCTTGCCGTGTCTTGCGCCCAAGCGGCGGCGGAGGCCAATGCGCACGACGCGACCAAGAGAGCCTGAGAGAGGCGGCGGTGGCGCAAAGAGCGCATGCGGACATCGAGGGGGCGGTTCATTCGGAACTCCGGAACGGAAATCGCTCCCGCCTCGTGCGGCTGCGGATGCAGCCCGGCACGCGAGAGAACGTAATGGCTTTTGGTGGGCGGCTGGCTATCGGATGGCACGCGCGGCAGGTACGAAACACTGCGCGGGCGTGATCCATGGCTGACTGTTGGGCGACGCCTGAGCGCCTGGGGCCGGCCGCGAAACCTGCATGTGCCGGTGACCGGCCGTGATCTTAACTGATAACGATTCTTGATTGCACTTGCTCCATGCCGGATTGTGGGCAACGGCTAATCCCGTTGTCGCGATATCAGGTCAGCAATCCGACGATTGCCGGCACCGCGCCCACCAAACGCAGCCAGCCACTATCCAGCTGTTGTTCAACGCCTTGGCCGCAGAGGAGCGTGCGCTTGCAAGAAAGTTGACCTGGAACCGTTGTTTCGGAGATCACCGAGTGGATCGAAGGCGTGCGCTCGGGCGAGTCGGCGTGCTCAAGGGCAGCGACTTCAGCGTCGGCGATGCGGATGCACAGCCGGGCGAGGTCACGATGGCGATCCGCAAGGATCTGCTCGACATCCAGTATGGCCGCGTGCCGGATCGGCATGGGTGGTTGACGCGGCTGGTGTGATCCGACGCTTCAAGCTGATACGAGAACGGCCCGCATTGTGGGCCGTTTCTTGTTGCGAGCGACTGTAGGGAAGTGAACCTGGAACCGATACTCCCACTCGTCGCTAATAAAGAGGTTAGGTGAAGTGGCCAGGACAAAAGCCTGATCCTGCACTGGCATACAGTGCACGTGGCCTTGGGAGCCCCTCCTCGAGGGTCGTCAGAATTCACCCATGTTTGGACTCAGGCTTAGGCTTTCTACCGCCTATACTCGCTCAGAGATGCTGGAAGGATCCAAGGATGAGCCAGGACATTGAAGCGCTACGCGCCGCACTCCGCGCCTTCACGCTGGAGCGGGACTGGGAGCAATTCCACAGCCCCAAGAATCTTGCCCTGTCCGTGTCAATCGAAGCCGCCGAGTTGCTCGAGCATTTCCAGTGGCTCACGGAGGCTCAGAGCCGCGAACTAAGCGAGGAGCAGCGCCAGCAGGTCGGTCACGAAATTGCCGACGTCCTGCTCTACCTCCTGCAGCTGGCAGACAAGCTGGACATCGATCCCGTGGCCGCCGCGTACCAGAAACTGGCGATCAATGCCGGTAAGTACCCGGTCGATCGGGCTAAGGGCACCAGCAGGAAGTACACCGAACTCTGAAACGGCCGTCCAAGGAGGATCCGCTGGCGTGATCGTTTATCAGGCGACAAAGAGCACTTTCCTGCACGACACCGATCATGCGCAGATCGAGGACGTAGTCGAACGCGCTTTCGTCCAGCGCACCGGGCGTTACGCAGCCCAGTCCGAATTCAAGTCCTGGCGCAACTCCCTCGCGGCGATGGCTCGTGTCCTGCGCGACAGCGAGATCCCGGACGACATCGGCGTCGGTGTCGAGTTCGGTATCCCGCAGACGTCCAAGCGGATCGACTTCATTCTGTCTGGCAAAGCCGACGACGGGACGCCACATCTGGTCATCGTCGAGCTCAAGCAGTGGTCCAGTTCCCGGGTCAGCGAGAAGGACGGCATCATCGTCGCCAACCGTGGCGGTCGTTCAGAGACCGAAGGTCCGCATCCCAGCTACCAGGCATGGTCCTACGCTGCACTGCTCAATGGCTTCAACGAGGCCATCTACGAGTCAAACACCGAGCTTCGCCCCTGCGCCTACCTGCACAATTACAAGGACGACGACGTCATACGCGACGCGCGGTACGCCGCCTATCTGGACAAGGCTCCGACATTCCTCGACGGCGCGAACGAACTCGCGCGCCTACGCAGCTTCATCAAGCAGCATGTCAAGAAGGGTGACAGCGGCGAACTGCTCTACAGCATCGAAAATGGGCGCATCCGGCCGTCGAAGATGCTGGCCGACAGCGTCGCCAAGATGCTCAAAGGCAACCAGGAGTTCGTGCTTGTGGACGACGAGAAGGTCGTCTACGAGACCTGCCTGGCCAAGGCCGCGCAGGCCAGCGATGCCCGCAAGCAAGTAATCATCGTCAAGGGCGGCCCCGGTACCGGCAAGTCAGTGGTGGCGATCAATCTGTTGGTCGAGCTGACCAAGCGCGGCCAGCTTACCAAGTACGTTTCCAAAAACGCAGCACCGCGTGCCGTCTATAAGCAGAAGCTGGCCGGACACCTGCGTCAGGTGGAGATCGGAAACCTGTTCGCCGGTTCCGGCGGATTCCACGACAGTCAGCCAAATGCCTTCGACACGCTGGTCGTGGATGAAGCCCATCGCTTGAACGAAAAGAGCGGTCTGTACGGCAACCTTGGTCAGAACCAGATCATGGAACTGATCCGTAGCGCTCACTGCACGTTCTTCTTTGCTGACGACGACCAGGTTGTGACCCTGTCCGACATCGGCCGCATTGCCGAACTGGAGCGCTGGGCGCAGGCCGCGGATGCCGAGGTGACTCACATGGAGCTGGCCTCCCAGTTCCGCTGCGCCGGCTCGGATGGTTACATCGCCTGGCTGGATAACTTCTTGGGCATCCGCGAGACCGCCAACACTGACTTTGATCGCGACAGCTTCGACTTCCGCATAGTCGACTCTCCAGTCGAGTTGCACGACTTGATCCGCGAGAAGAACAAGCTCAACAACAAGTCTCGCGTAGTGGCGGGTTATTGCTGGGACTGGAAGAGCAAAAAGGATCCCAACGCGTGGGATATCGAGATTTCAGCCGATGGATACAAGGCACGGTGGAACCTCGACCGAGATGGCAGCCTCTGGATCGTTGCCCCAGATTCAGTCGAAGAAGTCGGTTGCATCCACACGTGTCAGGGACTTGAGCTTGACTACGTGGGGGTGATTATTGGCCCGGATCTACGATGGGTGGGCGAAGAATCTGGCACTTTTTACGAATCGCGCTCTTCAATGGATAGATCCGTGAGAGGCGCAAGGAAAATCGTTGCCGCTGACCCTGCCGCTGGTAAAGCTAAACTGGGTTTGATAATTCGGAACACGTACAAAACCCTTATGACACGAGGAATTAAGGGGTGCTATCTGTATATCTGCGAAAATAATTAGTCAGCACAAATCAAACGATCAATAGCAGGTAATAACGATGAGAATTGTCGGGTTCGATATTAAGAACTTTAAAGGAATAAAGGACGCGAGGATTAGATTTGACGATAACGAATCTGGCAGAGTTCACACGCTTGTCGGACTCAATGAGAGTGGCAAAACCACGCTTCTTGAAGCAATGCATAGTTTTGCACCAGATGCCGAAACCCAGCTTGTTGTAAAGAACGCACGATCTCAAAAAGAACAGCGCGAGCAAGTTGTCCCCCGAGATAGAATTGCCGATTTCAGCGGCGAAGTAAGCGTCACTGCGCATATAAAAGCATCATCGGATGAGTGGGCGGCCGTCTCGGAATACTTAATCAATGAGGAAGGCGTTTATCTAAACACCGATGACTTGCCTGAAGAATTCACCTTTAGACTTGTTCACAGCTACAAGAATGGCGACCACGAAAGCACGATCAGAAATCTAAACATTCCTGATCTAAAGGTTAAGAAAAAGAGACAACGGAGCTTTCACAAGCCCGACAGGGATGAGCTGATCGCACTTTGCCAAGCCATCCGGGCACATCTCCCCACCATCTCTTACTACCCCACCTTTGTCTTCGACTTCCCGAAAAGAATCTATCTTACGGGTAGAGATTCGAGCCCGAAAAATCAGTTTTATAGGCAAGTTTTTCAAGACATACTTGATTTCGATGGGAACAATTACACTATTGAGAAAAGCATCCTGGCTAGACTGCACAAGTCTGACATACAAGCGCCGTGGGAAAAGTGGTTTTCATCTTTTGTCGGCACGACAGAAGAGGATAAAGTAAAGCAAGTTATATCCAGAGCGGAGCGAGCAGTAACGAAGCTTGTCTTTTCAAAGTGGAACGAGGTGTTCGGGGAGAATGCTGGCGCTAAAGAGATATCAATCGATCTACAGTACGAGCGTGGAAAAGATAGGCAATTGAATGACGGAACGGAAGAGGAGGCTACAGCGCACGATGCATACATTAGATTCCGAATAAAGGACGGCCCCAATGTTTTCTCCGTCGATGATCGGTCTCTTGGCTTCCGTTGGTTCTTCTCGTTCCTACTCTTCACTCAGTTCCGGCTCCATCGCGAGAAACAGCGGCCCTCAATATTCCTCTTCGATGAGCCAGCGTCAAACCTTCATGCCGCTGCTCAGAAGAAACTACTTGAGAGCTTTCCGGCGATAGCGCAGTCGCCACATCGTCTTTTTTACTCCACACACAGCCACTACATGGTCGAGCCCAAATGGCTCGAACAAGCCTACATTGTGTTTGACAAGCTTTCCTCCCCTGAGGAAAGCATAATCGATGCAAGCACCCAGTCTGATTCGACGGTAGATATTAAGGTGATTCCGTATAGACAGTTCGTCCAAGAACGCCCAACGCAGACAAGCTACTTCCAGCCAATTCTCGACACTCTGGAGGTGGTCCCCTCTCATTTCGACTACAAAGTTGGCGGCCTAATAGTTGAAGGAAAGTCTGACTACTATTACATTAGACTTTCCGAACTGTTATCGGATGTCGAGGTTGGCCCCGTATTTCCCGCGCACGGATCAGGAACAATGGGCGCACTCGTCTCACTCCACCGAGGCTGGGGTTTGCCGGTTCGGATACTATTTGATTCTGATCGGGGCGGAAAAGATGGGCAAAAGAACCTAAAGCGGGACTTGGCGTTGAACGATGGTGACTTTATTGAGCTTTCAGATCTTTGTGCTGGGGTGAAAGATATTGAATCACTGCTCGCCCCAGAAGATCAGGAATCTCTTGTGGGCGATGCCACAGGGAATAGGAAAACGATACTTTTGAGGCGTGTTCAGGAGATGGTAGCCTCAGGGTCGAAGTCAGTATTGAGACAAAAAAGCAGGGAAAATTTGAAATCTCTTGCTGTGAATCTCAATAAGTTTATTTCGGTTCGAACGTGACCGGAACCCCTATAACGTAACAACTACAAGAAGAGTAGCCATGGACGCGATTGGAGAAGATGCTCCGGCATGGAAGCAGTTTGAAGAAATCGTCGTTAGAATTCTTGAAAGCAACAATTTCATTGTGAGCCAGCATCTGCCCCAGGGCCGCCTCGGCTACGATTTAGACGCAAACTTTGGGGGTCAGAGCTGGGCCATTGAGGTCAAGTTCTATCGAAGTGTGCGCGCCCAAATGACCTTGATTGAAGCGGCTGCTGCGCGAGTCTTGAACAATGGTCTGGATATTGAAGCTGATCGCGCGGCATTAATTGTTTCCTCTGTCATATCCGGCGAGCAGAGACTATCGCTTGAGGCCAAGTATCCGATTGTATTTATAGATCGCGCAGACCTATTGGCCATGATCGCCGGGCGACCGGAGTTGTCAGACGAACTTAACTCGATATTGGAAGTAAGGTCAGATTTCTTAGGACAGATAAACGTTCCAATAGGGTCTGGCGACAGATTTAGAACTAGCCGCACCTCAACAGAGCGGCGTTCACCTGAGGCGAGAATCGGACGCGATCTTGCAGACCGTCTGAAGACCATTCGGCCCGGGAAAGCGGACGCGATGGCTTACGAGTCGCTCTGTGTAGAAATTTTGAAATACCTTTTTGATGGGGAGCTCGTCGGCTGGAAGCAGCAGCAAAGAACGAGCGATGCGTTGCATCGATTCGACTGTGTGTGCCGCGCGAAGCCCACACACGAGTTCTGGAGATTCATCGTAGAGGATATCGGCAGCCGCTATGTCTTATTCGAGTTTAAAAACTACAGAAGACCTATAACTCAAGGACAAGTGCTTACTACGGAGAAATACCTGTTTGCTGCTGGGCTGCGAAAAGTCGCTTTCCTGCTTACCAGAGAAGGGGCCGATGTTGGAGCAGAATCGATGACTAAGGGTGCTATGCGAGAAAGCGGAAAATTGATGCTAGTTCTCGACGACGCGGCCATTGTAGACATGCTGGAGAAGCGAGATAGTGGCGTTGATCCTACCGACATCATGTTTGATAGGACCGATGAATTTATGCTCACGCTGTCCAGATACTTAGTCTTCGCTCCGGCTCCGGCGCTTCATTTCGACGCTAGAGATGCATCTTCTCCTTTAGGTGCCTCTCATTCCCACTCAATCGTCGCCGGCGGCTTCCCGCTGATGTCGTAGACCACGCGCGAGACGCCGCGGACTTCGTTGATGATCCGGTTGGAGACGCGGCCGAGGAAGTCGTACGGCAGGTGCGCCCAGTGGGCGGTCATGAAGTCGATGGTCTCCACGGCGCGCAGCGAGATCACCCACTCGTATGCGCGGGCGTCGCCGACGACGCCGACGGACTTGACCGGCAGGAACACGGCGAAGGCCTGGCTGGTCTTGTCGTAGAGGTCGGCCTTGCGCAGTTCTTCGATGAAGATGTGGTCGGCCTTGGCCAGGATGTCGGCGTACTCGGCCTTGACCTCGCCGAGGATGCGCACGCCCAGGCCCGGGCCCGGGAACGGGTGGCGGTAGACCATCTCGCGCGGCAGGCCGAGTTCCACGCCGAGCCTGCGCACTTCGTCCTTGAACAGCTCGCGCAGCGGTTCGACCAAACCCATTTTCATGTGCTCGGGCAGGCCGCCGACATTGTGGTGGCTCTTGATGACGTGGGCCTTGCCGGTCTTGCTGCCGGCGGACTCGATGACGTCGGGATAGATGGTGCCCTGCGCCAGCCACTTGGCGTTGCTGAGCTTGTTGGACTCTTCGTCGAAGATCTCGACGAACAGGTTGCCGATGATCTTGCGCTTGGCTTCCGGGTCGCTGACGCCTGCGAGCGCGCTGAAGTAGCGGTCGCGCGCGTCGACGCGGATCACGCGCACGCCCAGGCCATGCGAACTGGAGGCATCGGCGAAGGTGGTCATGACCTGGTCGCCCTCGCCCAGCCGCAGCAGGCCGGTGTCGACGAACACGCAGGTCAGCTGCTTACCGATCGCCTTGTGCAGCAGCGCGGCGACGACGGATGAATCCACGCCACCCGACAGGCCGAGGATCACCTCGTCGCTGCCGACCTGCTCGCGCACGCGCGCGATCTGGTCGTCGATGATGTTGGCCGCGGTCCACAGCGTGGCGCAGCCGCAGATGTCGACGACGAAGCGGCGCAGCAGCGCCTGGCCCTGTTTGGTGTGCGTGACTTCGGGATGGAACTGCACGCCGTACCAGCGCTTGGCCTCGTTCGCGAACGCGGCCACCGGCACGCGATCGGTGCTGGCGGTGACGGTGAAGTCCGGCGGCGCGGCGCTGACGTGGTCGCCGTGGCTCATCCACACGTCGAGGCGCTGGGCGCCTGCGTGGTCGCTGAGGCCTTCGAACAGGCTGTCCCTGGCGACGATCGCGACTTCGGCGTGGCCGTATTCGCGCGCGTCGGCGGCTTCGGTCTCGCCGCCCAACTGCTTGGCCATCGTCTGCATGCCGTAGCAGATGCCCAGCAGTGGCAGGCCGGCGTCGAACACCTGCTGCGGTGCGCGCGGCGAGCCGTGCTCGGTGGTCGATTCCGGGCCGCCCGACAGGATGATGCCCTTGGGCGCGAATGCGGCGATCTCGGCAGGATCATGGTCCCAGGCCCAGATTTCGCAGTAGACGCCCAGCTCGCGGATGCGGCGGGCGATCAGCTGCGTGTACTGCGCGCCGAAGTCGAGGATCAGGATCTTGTCGCTGTGGAGGTCGGTCATCGGCGTGGCTTTCTGGGTGAGGTGATGGCGCGTCGGGCGCTGGAGAACGGTGTGCGTGGAGGCCGGATACGAAACGGGATCCGCTTTCGCGAATCCCGGATCGGTGCGTGATGCCGCGGCCTCAGCCCGCCTGGTAGTTCGGCGGCTGCTTGGTGATCGTCACGTCGTGCACGTGGCTCTCGCGCTGGCCGGCGCCGGTGATCTTCACGAACTTCGGCTGCGTGCGCATGTCTTCGATCGTCGCGCAGCCCACGTAGCCCATCGTCGCGCGCAGGCCGCCGGCGAGCTGGTGGATGATGTTGCCGAGCGCGCCGCGGTACGGCACACGGCCTTCGATGCCTTCGGGCACGAGCTTGTCGGCGTCCGAGGAGTCCTGGAAGTAACGGTCCTTGGAGCCCTGCTCCATCGCGCCCAGCGAGCCCATGCCGCGGTAGCTCTTGTAGCTGCGGCCCTGGAACAGTTCGACCTCGCCCGGTGCTTCCTCGGTGCCGGCGAACAGGCCGCCGATCATCACCGTCGACGCGCCGGCGACCAGCGCCTTGCCGATGTCGCCCGAGTAGCGGATGCCGCCGTCGGCGATCAGCGGAATGCGGTCCTGCAGTGCCTCGGCGACCATGTCGATCGCGGTGATCTGCGGCACGCCCACACCCGCGACGACGCGCGTGGTGCAGATCGAACCGGGACCCACGCCGACCTTGACCGCATCCGCGCCGGCATCTTCCAGGGCCTTGGCCGCGTCGCCGGTGACGATGTTGCCGCCGATCACCTGCACCTGCGGATAAGTCTTCTTGACCCAGTTCACGCGGTCGAGCACGCCCTGCGAATGGCCGTGCGCGGTGTCGACGATGATCACGTCCACGCCCGCCGCGACCAATGCTTCGACGCGACGCTCGGTATCGCCGCCCACACCGACCGCGGCGCCGACCAGCAGCTGCTCGTCGGCATCCTTCGCGGCGTTGGGATTGTCGTGCGCCTTCTGGATGTCCTTGACGGTGATCAGGCCGCGCAGCGCGAAATCATCGTTGACCACCAGCACCTTCTCGATGCGGTGCTTGTGCAGCAGCGCCAGCACTTCGGTGTCGCTGGCGCCTTCGCGCACGGTGATCAGGCGATCCTGCTTGGTCATCACGTTGCGGACCGGATCGTCGAGCTTGGTCTCGAAACGCATGTCGCGGCCGGTGACGATGCCGACCAGCTTGCCGCCGTCGACGACCGGTACGCCGGAAATGTTGCGCGCGCGGGTCAGGCGCAGGACTTCGCCGATCGTCGTGTCCGGGCCGACGGTGAAGGGTTCGCGGATCACCCCGGCTTCGAAGTTCTTCACCCGCCCCACTTCGCCGGCCTGGCGTTCGACCGAGAGGTTCTTGTGCAGGATGCCGATGCCGCCGAGCTGGGCCATCGCGATCGCGAGGCGGGCTTCGGTCACCGTGTCCATCGCCGCGGAGACGATCGGCAGGTTCAGGCGCAGGTCGCGCGTCAGGCGGGTGGCGAGCCGGACATCCTTGGGCAGGATCAAGGAGTGGGCGGGGACGAGCGAGACATCGTCGTACGTGAGTGCTTCGGCCTGGATGCGCAGCATGCGGGGTGCCGGGGAGGAGGAAGCGCGCCATTCTAGCGCGTTTGCCCGCGCCACGCCGGCAACGCAGCGGTGCGCGGGCGCGTGCCGGGCGTCGGCCGGCCGCCGGATTCAGGCTGCCGCTTCGGCCGCTTCGATGGTGTTCTGCATCAGCGTGGCGACCGTCATGGGCCCTACTCCGCCCGGTACCGGTGTGATCCAGCTGGCGCGCTGCGCGGCCTCGGTGAAACCGACGTCGCCGACCAGGCGGCCGTCGTCGAGGCGGTTGATGCCGACGTCGATCACCACCGCGCCCGGCTTCACCCAGTCGCCCGGCACCAGCGACGGGCGGCCGACCGCGACCACCAGGATGTCGGCCTCGGCGACGTGCCGGCGCAGCACGTCCGGCGGCGTGAAGCGGTGGCAGGTGGTCACCGTGCAGCCGGCGATCATCAGCTCCAGCGCCATCGGCCGGCCGACGTGGTTGCTGACGCCGACGATGGTCGCACTGGCGCCGCGCACCGGGCGGTCGGTATAGGCCAGCAGCGTGGTGATGCCGCGTGGCGTGCACGGACGCAACCCGAACTGGCGCAGCGCGAGGCGGCCGACGTTCTCGGGGTGGAAGCCGTCGACGTCCTTGCGCGGATCGATGCGATGGATGATGTGCGCCGCATCCGGGATGCCCGGCAGCGGCAGCTGCACGAGGATGCCGTGGACCGCGGGATCGGCATTGAGGCGGTCGATCAGCGCGACCAGTTCGGCTTCGGTGGTGCCGACCGGCAGGTCGTGGTCGAAGGCCTGGATGCCCACCTTCTCCGCCGCCCGGCGCTTGTTGCGCACGTAGGACTGCGAGGCCGGATCGCCACCCACCAGCACGACCGCGAGCCCCGGGCGCGCGCCACCGGCGGCGACGCGCGCATCCACGCGCACGCGCAGTTGGTCGAGCAATGTGTCGGCAATGCGCTTGCCGTCGAGGATGCGGGCCGGGGCGGGGTCAGCGGCGGTCATGCGGGGCGGCTTCGGCGGTACGGGGCCGCATATTGTGGCCGATTCCGCCGATGCGGTCCGCCGGTCCGCGCCGGCCAGTACGCGAAGCTCCAGTAGGAGCGCGCTGGCGCGCGATCGGCTTTACCGGCAATGCCCCGTCGCGCGCCAGCGCGCTCCTACAAGGGGCGTCGCTTGCGGGCTTGTCGCTGCACACCGATCCTGTCGGCCTTCCCCGCATCCGGAGATCCCCGATGGCCGACATCACTCCCGCCCTGTCCGACGAAACCCGCACGCGCGTCGAAGCCGCCGCATTCCGGCGGCTGCTGGCGCATCTCAACGAGACGCGCCCCGACGTGCAGAACATCGACCTGATGATCCTCGCCGGCTTCTGCCGCAACTGCCTGGCCGACTGGTACCGCGAGGCTGCCGCCGTCGAAGGCGCGCCGCTCGACAAGGACGCGGCGCGTACAGCCGTGTACGGGATGCCGTTCGCGCAGTGGAAGGCGCAGCACCAGCGCGATGCGACGCCGGAGCAGCTGGCGGCGTTCGAGGCGGCGCAGAAGAAGCACGCGAACGCCTGAGGCTCGTCAGGATCGGCTCCTTCCCCCGCGTGCGGGGGAAGGTTGGGATGGGGGCAGACGGTCAGCTCGTTGGAGTGCTCGAATCTTCCTAAACACGACGCCCGAGTTGGAGCCTTCTCGACCTCACGGCTCGCCCCCACCCAACCCTCTCCCGCACGCGGGGGAGGGCTTGAAAGCAGAAGCCCGCCGATTGGCGGGCTTCTGGGTACTGCATGCCGAGTGGATCAGGCCACGACGCCCTGACGCACCGCGCCACGATCCGGCGGCGCATTGCGCAGCGCGGAAATGCGCTCGTCCAGCGGCGGGTGGCTCATCATCAGTTTCTTCAGGCCGCTGCCGACGCCGCCGCTGATGCCGAACGCGGCGACCTGCTTGGGCAGCGTGCTCTGGCCGTAGGTCTGCGCCAGGCGCTCGAGCGCGGCGATCATCTTGTCGCGGCCGGCCAGCTGCGCGCCGCCCGCGTCGGCGCGGAACTCGCGGTGGCGCGAGAACCACATCGCGATCATCGATGCGAACAGGCCGAATACCATGTCCAGCACGAACACGATCGCGAAGTACGCGAGTCCGCCACCGCCGTTGTCGCGACCGCCGTTGAGGTAACCGTCGATCGCGCGGCCGACCACGCGGGCCAGGAAGATCACGAAGGTGTTGAGCACGCCCTGCAGCAGGGTCATCGTCACCATGTCGCCGTTGGCGACGTGGGCGACCTCGTGGCCCAGCACGGCTTCGGCCTCGTCGCGCGTCATCGAACGCAGCAGGCCCGTGGACACCGCGACCAGCGCGTTGTTGCGGTTGGCGCCGGTGGCGAAGGCGTTGATCTCGGGCGCGTCGTAGATCGCGACCTCGGGCATGCCGATGCCGGCCTGCTCGGCCTGACGGCGCACGGTGTTGAACAGCCAGCGCTCGGCCTCGTCGCGCGGCTCCTTGATGACGTAGGCGCCGGTGGCGCGCTTGGCCGACCATTTCGAGATCGCGAGCGTGAAGAACGCGCCGCCGAAGCCGAACAGGGCCGCGAACACGAACAGGCCACCGTAGGTGGACGGATTGATGCCGAAGATCGCCATGACGATGCTGACGAGCGCCAGCACGGCGAGGTTGGTGGCGATGAGAAGACCGAAACGCTTGAACATTGGCTACCTTGAGTCCGGATGACGCCTGCGCCAGGCGGAGATGGAAACGTGACGCGACAATCTGCGTGCGCGAACGCACGATTTCAATTCGACATCGCGCAAGGCACAGTGGCGACCCCATGCCAGTTCATGTGCCAGACAGTTTGATGCGCGTCTCCGATGCGGCCGCGTATCGCGGGCGGTATGCGCCCTCGCCCACCGGTCCGCTGCATGCCGGCTCGCTGCTCGCGGCGCTCGGCAGCTGGCTCATGGCGCGACAGGCGCGCGGCACGTGGGCGATCCGCATCGAGGACGTCGACCGCCTGCGCGAAGTGACGGGCGCGGCGCAGGCGCAGCTGGCGACGTTGCAGGCGTTCGGGCTGCATCACAACGGACCGGTACTCGTGCAGAGCACGCGCGATGCGCGCTACGCGGCCGTCGTCGAGGATCTGCTCGCACGCGGTCATGCCTTCGTCTGCCACTGCAGCCGCGCCGATCTCGCCGCGACCGGCGGGCGTCATCTCGGCGCCTGCCGCGCAACCGGCACGCGTCCCGATCCGGCGATCCGTCTGCGCGTTGCGCCCGGCACGCGGATCGAATTCGTCGATGCGATCCGCGGCCGGCAGGTGCAGCAGGTCGAGGTCGAGGTCGGCGATTTCGTATTGCGCCGCGCCGATGGCTTCTGGGCGTACCAACTCGCGGTGGTCGTCGACGACGGCGACCAGGGCATCACCGACGTGGTCCGCGGCGCCGACCTGCTCGATTCCACCGCGCGGCAGATCCTGCTGCAGCGCATCCTCGCGCTGCCGACGCCGCGCTATGCGCACCTGCCGCTGCTGCTGGACGCCGACGGCCGCAAGCTGTCGAAGTCGGAACAGGCGCTTCCTGTCGATGCGCGCGCACCGATGTCCGCCTTGCGGTTCGCGTGGCAGGCACTCGGACAGGCGCCGCTCGATGCGGACATGCCGTCGGACTTTCTCGCACGCGCCATCGAACGCTTCGACAGCACCCGCGTCCCGGCGCACGACATCGTGATTGCTGCGTCGCACAACAGCCCTGTCACCGGCGGTGCATAGACTGCAAAACCCGCTGTCGGACCGGCAGCGCCCCCCACAGACGAGGACGGCATGAGCGCACGCGTGGCTTTGGTGACCGGTGGCACCGGTGGCATCGGAACGGCAATCGTCAGGCGGCTGGCCGACAACGGCTATCGCGTGGCAACCAACTACCGCAACGCCGAAAAGGCGCAGGCCTGGCAGGCGCAGATGCGCGAGGCCGGTTACGACATTGCGATCGCCTCGGGTGACGTCTCCGATCACGAAGAGGCGGAGAAGATGGTGCGCGATGTCGAAGCGCAACTCGGCCCGATCGACATCCTGATCAACAACGCCGGCATCACCCGCGACGGCACCTTCCACAAGATGCACGCGCAGCAGTGGCACGACGTCATCAACACCAATCTCAACTCGGTCTACAACGTCACGCGCCCGGTCATCGAGGGCATGCGCGAGCGCAAGTGGGGCCGGATCATCCAGATCAGTTCGATCAACGGCCTCAAGGGCCAGTACGGCCAGGCGAACTACGCCGCGGCGAAGGCCGGCATGCACGGCTTCACGATTTCGCTGGCGCGCGAGAACGCGAAGCTCGGCATCACCGTCAATACGGTCTCGCCCGGCTATGTCGCAACCGACATGGTCATGGCCGTGCCGGAGGAGGTGCGCGCGAAGATCGCCGCCGACATCCCGACCGGCCGTCTTGGTCGTCCCGAGGAGATCGCCTACGCGGTGAACTTCCTCGTCGCCGACGAGGCCGCGTGGATCACCGGCTCCAACCTCGACATCAACGGCGGCCACCACATGGGCTGGTGACGCGTGCCGCGCATCGCGTATGGACCGCCCGCACCATACGTGCGCGGACGGTTCCCGGTGCGACGCGGGCTGCCCCGTTCAGCCCCTTCGTCCAGTTGCACGCCCCAATCCGCTGCGCCATGCTGCGCAGCATCAAAGGATCAGAGTGTTGGCTTCATGAGCAGTGCCGTGCGCATCATCAAGAAGTACCCGAACCGTCGCCTCTACGATACGGAGATCTCCAGCTACATCACCATCGAAGACGTCCGCCAGCTGATCGTCGACGGTGAGGACTTCGAAGTCCGCGATGCCAAGAGCGGCACCGACATCACCCGCTCGGTATTGCTGCAGATCATTTCCGAGCACGAGTCCGACGGCGAGCCGGTGCTCTCGACCCAGCTGCTGAGCCAGATCATCCGTTTCTACGGCGACTCGATGCAGGGCTTCATGGGCAACTACCTCGAGCGCTCGATGCAGACCTTCCTCGACCAGCAGCAGCAGTTCCGCCAGCAGATGGGCGGCCTGCTCGGGCAGACGCCGTGGACGATGATGAACCAGCTGACCGAGCGCAATCTCGAACTGTGGAAGGAATTCCAGAAGACGATGGTCGGTGGCACCGCGTCGACGACCAAGCCTGCCGATCGCGATCCGCCCAAGCGCGGCCGCTGAGTTTTTTCTACCGCTTCGAGACGACAATCCAGGTCGTCATTCCCGCTTCGGCCGTCATTCCCGCCAAAGCGGGAATCCAAGGACTTGGCTCTCGGTTTGCATTGCTTGCGGGTTTCTCCGCTACGTCTTTGTGAAGCGATGTTCCAACGCTCCATCGGCATTCTTTCGATCTGTACGAAAGTCCCTGGATTCCCGCTTTTGCGGGAATGACGGGGCCTGATTACGTCGTGATCTGAAGGCGAGACCCATCACCCGCCGCTCGAATCCGTCAGGACACATCCCATGCACGACACTCCCCGCATCGCCATCGTCACCGGTGGCCTCGGCGGCATCGGCCGCGCCATCTGCAGGCAGCTCGCCGGCGCCGGCAACCAGGTCGTCGCCGCCGACCTGCCGGCCGATGCCGCACGCCTCGATGCGTTCGCTGCCGACATGACGGGCCTGCCGGTGACGACGCTCGCACTCGACGTCGGCGATGCCGATGCCTGCGCCGCGGCGATCGCCGAGGTCGAGTCACGCCACGGCCGGCTCGACATCCTCGTCAACGCCGCCGGCATCACCCGCGATGCGACGCTGCGCAAGATGGCGACCGCGCAATGGGACGACGTGCTGCGCATCAATCTCGACAGCGCCTTCCACCTGTGCCGCGCCGCGGTCGAGGGCATGGTCGCGCGCGGCTTCGGCCGCATCGTCAACATCAGCTCGGTCAGCGGCCAGACCGGCAACTTCGGCCAGACCAACTACGCCGCGGCCAAGGCCGGCCTGCACGGCTTCACGATGTCGCTGGCCCGCGAAGTCGCGGCCAAGGGCATCACCGTCAACAGCCTGTCGCCCGGCTATGTCGAGACGCCGATGACGTCGAAGATGCCACCCGAGGTGCTCGCGCGCACCATCGCCAGCGTGCCGGTCGGCCGGGTCGGCCAACCCGACGACATCGCCCGCGCGGTCGCCTTCCTCGTCGCCGACGACGCCGGCTACATCACCGGCATCAACCTGCCGGTCAATGGCGGCCTGCTGATGGGTTTCTGAGAGCACCGCTCTTCAAGCGTGTCGATCATCGGGGCGTCAGCGCCTTGCCGCTTCATCTACAGGCGCCACGAGAATCAAGCCTCGCTCGTGAAGTCTCACGGCTCCCGGCAACCGCCAAGCGCTTCGTCAGAACGCGCGTCTGATGTCTTCGGGTTCGCATGGTGCGCGCGCTCCCCTGTCGCTGCCTCCGCCGCCGGAGACGCGGATTTCTCCGCGAATGCGAGCACCAGATGATTGGTCCAGGGCAACGCTGATCAAGTGATCTTTGCTCGTCATTCCCGCGAACGCGGGAATCCAGCGTCTTCGTGTCCAATGCCTTGCAAATCACTGGATTCCCGCCTTCGCGGGAATGACGACTTTTCAGCGTTGCCCTATCGGGTGAAAAAACTCAACGCGCAGCGGTCGTCTCGCCCTGTGCGTCCTCGCAGAACTTCGCGCGGTACTCGAGCGCCTTGGGCATCAGTGCCTGCAGCGTCTGGATGCGGGTGCCGGGATTGGGATGCGTGGACGAGAATTCCGGCGGCGCCTGGCCGCCGCTGGCCTCGGACATGCGCTCCCACAGCGGTATCGCTTCGCGGGGATCGAAGCATGCGGCAGCGGCGAGCATCAGGCCGATGTTGTCGGCCTCGGTCTCGTGCTTGCGCGCGTACGGCAGCAGGTAGCCGTAGCCCATCGCGGCCATGACCATCTGTTGCTGCTGCGGATCCATGCCGCTCATCGAGCCGGCCATCTGCCCGATCTGGGTCAGGCGCTGATGGGCCATGCGTTGCGCGCCGTGGCGCAGCAGGGCGTGGGCGATCTCGTGGCCCATGACCACGGCCAGTGCATCAGCATTCTTCGCGACCGGAATCAGGCCGGTGTAGACCGCCATCTTGCCGCCCGGCAGGCAGAACGCATTGGCCTGGTCGGATTCGAGCACGTTGACCTCCCACTCGAAGGTCTGCGAGAACCGGCTCGGTTCCAGCCCGTGTTCGCGCGCGAGTTCGGCCTCGACGACGTCGACCTTGGCGATCAGGCGTTCGGCGATCAGGCGCACGTCCTTGGAGATCTCGCTGTCGGGATCGACCGGCCGCTCCTGGCCGAGGATCTCCTGGTAGGCCTGCAGGCCGAGCGACTTCTCGTCCTCGATGCCGAGACCGCGATCGATCAGCACCGTCTCGCCGGTGACCGGGTCGACGCTCTGGTTCGAGAAGTAGTAGTAGGCGCCGTAACCCGCGAACAGCAGCAGGATGACGAAGCGCATGCCGAAGCGGCGACGCGGCGCGCGCCCGGGCTGGCGACGGTCGCCGCCGCCGAATGGATCCTGTCTCATGTCGTCTCCCCAGGCCGGTCGCCCGGCACACCGTCAAAGTTCGCGTACCACGCGGAAGCCGAGTCTCGCATTTGTCGTGTCAACCTGCGCAAGTGCCCGCCAGCTGGTCCGCGTCTGCGCCGGCGAACTCGCCCACGAGCCGCCGCGGATCACCTGGTCGCGGCAGCCGGGGTTGACCCAGGCCGAACCGTCGCCGGGCGCGCGCCGATAGGTCGCGTGCCAGCAGTCGGCCATCCACTCGCTGACGTTGCCGGCCAGATCGTGCACGCCCCAGGTGTTGGGCTCGAAGCTGCCGACCGGCGCCGGGCCCCAGTAGCCGTCCTCGTAGTCGGGAAACGCGTTGCCCCAGCTGCGCCCGCCGGGCGAGCGGTCCAGTGCACCGGTCATGTTGCCGGCGCCGTCGGGCGGGGTGCCCTCGCCCCACGGGTACCGCTCGGCGGTGCCGTTGCGGTAGGCGTACTCGAACTCGGCCTCGCTCGGCAGCCGGTAGCGGCGGCCACTCTGCGCCGACAGCCAGTCGGTGTAGGCCTGCGCGTCCTTGGCACTGACGTGCAGCACCGGCATCGTGTCGCCGGCCGGGCGGCCGATGTAGTCCGAACGCCAGTCGACGTTGCTGCGCCGGAGGAAGTTGCCGGTGCGCTCGTCGTAGGCCAGCGAGAACCCGCGGCGCACCGCGCGCGACTGGTAGCCGGTGGCATCGACGAAACGCCGGAACTCGCCGACCGACACTTCGCGCACGCCCATCGCGAAGCCGCGGTCGAAGCGCACCGCATGGCGCGGCGACTCGTTGTCCTCGGCGTCGCGGTCGCCGGGCAGCGCGCCCATCATGAAACCGCCGTGCGGCAGCACGACGACCTGCGGCCCGCGCGCGCCGCCTTCCAGCGCGTCGGTGAAGACCTGCCCCGGGCGGAAGTCGCCGTAGTGCACGGTGCGGTCGATGCGTTCGCGCAGATCGTTGACGACCGGATCGCCGGGTTCGGCGATGCCGATGATCTGTGCCAGCCGCTCGCGCGCGACCGCGACGCCGTTGATCTGCGGCAAGGCCTCGACGCCCTCGTCGCGCAGCCGGCGGATGTGCGCGGCGCGCATGCGCTGCAGGCGCTGCTCGGCGTCGCCGACGGTCGGAAAGCCCGGCCGGATCGTCGTCGCGTGCGCCAGCCAGCGTGAGGCGCCGCGGTAGTTCGCCTCCTCCGCCGCGAGTTCGGCGCGGCGGATCATCGCGCTCTCGACCGCCGCCATGCCCTGCAGCGCACGCGGCTGGCCCGGCCGGAATGCGGCCGCCTCGCGGAACAGCGCCAGTGCGCCGCCGCCCGCCTCGCCCAGTTCGCCGGCCTGCAGCGCACGCTCGGCGGCGCGGTTGAGCTCCCACAGGCGATCGCTGTCGTCGACGCGTTCGAGGTACCGCAGCACCGCCTCGTCGCCCGGCGCCAGATGGCGCGCGACCGCGGCGAAGTCGTGCGCGGCGCGCATGCCGGCGATCGAATCCTGTTCGTCAGCCTCGACCAGCGCCTGCGCGCCGAGCGCGAGCAGCCGCGCCTGCGCGCGCCGCAGTCCGCTGCGCGCGGCGCGTTCGCTGTCGGGCCGCCGGGCGAGTGCGAGATACAGCGGGATCGCCGAGTCCGCGGTCGCATACAGATCGTCGGCCGCCAGCGCCGTCCGCGCCTGCTCGAGCGCCTCGGCCTCGCCGTCTTCGGCGATGACCACGGCCGGCGGCGTCCAGTTGAGGCCCGGCACCACCGCATCGTCGCCACTGATGGTCACGCTGCCGTCTTCGGGCGCGTCCGCGTCATCGGATCGCTCGCCGCTGCAGCCCGCCAGTACGAGCACGCCCAACAGGCCGACGACGAAGATGCTGCGCAAACCGGGCTCCCTGGACCGCATCGCGCCAGATTAAGCCATCGCGGCCGTGGCGGCGATGCGACAGTGCCGCGGCGATTGCCGCCACCGGCGCGCGCCGCTAGGCTTTGCGCGCATGTCATCTCCCAATTCCTCCTGGATCGACGATCCGGCGATCCTGCGGGCACGCCTGCCCGCCGCCCCGAAACGCATCGGTCTGGATACCGAGTTCATTCGCGAACGCACCTTCTGGCCCCAGCTCGCGCTGGTGCAGATCGCGTTCGAGGATGCTGACGGCATCGAGGTGCTGCTGGTCGATCCGCTGGCCCCAGGCATCGCCGAGGCGCTGCGTCCGCTGCTGGCCGACCCGGCGATCCTGAAGATCATGCACAGCGCCAGCGAGGATCTCGTCGCCTTCGGCCACGCCTGCGGCGCGGTCCCGGCGCCGTTGTTCGATACCCAGATCGCCGCCGCGCTGTCGGGCACCGGCGCAGGCATGGGCTACCAGCGGCTGGTGCAGGAGGCGCTCGGCATAGCGCTGGCCAAGGGCGAGACGCGTTCGGACTGGTTGCGCCGTCCGCTGTCGCCGACCCAGCTCGAATATGCGGTCGACGACGTCGCGCACCTGTTCGCACTGCACGACGTGCTCGCGGAGAAGCTCGACGCCCGCGCCCGCGCCGACTGGCTCGCCGAGGACTGCGCGCGTCTGGTCGCGACGGCCGGCAACATGGAAGGCGAGCGCTGGCCGCAGCTCGGCGGCCGCGCCGGCCTGTTCCTCGATGCCGACGCGCAACGCCGTCTCGCGCGCCTGCTGCGCTGGCGCGAGCAGTACGCGCGGGCCCACGACCGGCCGCGCAACTGGATCCTCGACAACGAGCTGGCCACCCTGCTCGCCCGCGATCCGCCCGCCGACACGGCGGCGCTGCAGCGCCGGCTCGACGCGCATCCCAAGGCGCCGCGCAAGCTGACCGCGGTGATCTGGCAGGCGCTGACGACCGAACTGGCCGACGAAGCGGACATGCCGCTCTCGCGCGGCGAGGAACCCGACCGCAAGCAGCTCAAACGGCTGCAGCAGGCGGTCGCCGAACGCAGCGCCGCGCTCGGCCTGCCCGATGGCGTGCTCGCCTCGCGCAAGTGGCTCGAAGCACTGGTCGAAGGGGCAGACTGGCCCGGCGCATTGTCGGGCTGGCGTCGCGGCCAGCTGGAACCGTCGCTGGCGCCGTTGCTCGCCGGGGCTGGCGAGCCCGCAGCGGGAACCGTATAATCGCCACGCACCATGTGGGGCCATAGCTCAGCTGGGAGAGCGCGTCGTTCGCATCGACGAGGTCAGGAGTTCGATCCTCCTTGGCTCCACCACTCGATACCGCCGGAAAGCCAGGACCCAGGTCCTGGCTTTTCTGCTTCCAGGCCCCGGGTTTCGGGTGCTCAGGCGCGGTACTGCTTCTCTTCGACGAAGCGCGAACCGGCGAGCCGGTTGATCCGGTTCTTGACCTCGACGCGATCGCCGTTGTGGCGCGCGACCGCGCGTGCGAGCTCGACGAACTCGTCGCCGAAATCCTGCGCAGCTTCCTTCGCGCGCAGTGCGTCCTGCACGTCCCACATGCGCGTATTGGCCTCGCGCAGCGCGATCTTGAGCTCGGCCATCTCGGGCTGTGCATCGGCCAGCGGCGCCCACAGCGGCAGCAAGCCGTCGAGCTCGGTGCGGACATTGACCAGCTTCTGCGCGTCGCCGATGCGCTCGGCCTTGATCTCGAGGATGGTGATCTTGTCGGCGAGTTCGCCGATCGACACCGGGGCCAGGATGGTGCTCACGGGATGTCCTCTTCGCGCATGACGTGGGCCGCACATGGTAGCGCGGCGACGACGGCGCTTCCGGCATCGGCCGCCCGGTCGGCGTACGCGGATCGCGCCTGCTGCGCCGCGGCGTAAACTGTGCGGCGGCGCGATCGGCGCCGAACGATGGAGCACCCGTGCGTTTCAAGGACCGCCTGCCCGTGTGGCTGCACGACTGGCTCGACATCGTCCTGCCGATCGGTCAGATCCTGCTGATCCTGCTCGTCGCCTGGCTGCTGCGGCTGCTGGTGCGCCGGATCATCGAACGCGTCGGACACCGCTACACGCTGCCGGTCGAGGCCGTCGTCGGCGGGCGCCGCGTCACGTCGTTCCTGATCTATGCCGCGGCGCTGCTGTTGATCCTCGAACGCATGGGCGTCTCGGGCACGGTGCTGTGGACGGCGTTCACCGGCTTCGCCGCAGTCGCGGCGGTCGCGTTCTTCGCCGCGTGGAGCGTGCTGTCGAACATCTTCTGCACGATGCTGATCCTGACCACGCGCCCGTTCCGGCTCTACGACCACGTCGAGCTGCTGGAGAACGGCGAGAAGCCGGGCCTGCGCGGCCAGGTCGTCGACATCAACCTCGTCTACACCACGCTGCGCGAAACCGACGACGGCGACGGCGCGGGCACCAGCCTGCAGATTCCCAACAGCCTGTTCTTCCAGCGTGCGCTGCGTCGCTGGCGGGGCGGCGCGCTGCCTGCGGCGCGCGGCGGCGCGGCTGCAGGCGATCCGCTGGACGTCTGAGTCGCGTATTCCGTCAGGCCAGCGCCGCGGTCACGATGATCTCGATGCGCCAGCCCGGATCGGCCAGCCGCGCCTCGATCGTCGCGCGTGCCGGCGCCTGGCCCGGCACCACCCAGCGGTCCCATTCGGCATTCATGCCGGCGAAATCGGCGATGTCGGCCAGGATCACCTGCGCCTGCAGGATCCGGGTCTTGTCGGTGCCGGCCTGCGCGAGCAGCGCATCGATCGCCTCGAGCACTTCGCGCGTCTGCGTGCCGATGTCCGCGCCCGCCGTCTCGGGCACCTGACCGGCGCAATAGACGGTGCCGTTGTGGATCACCGCCTCGGACATGCGCGGGCCGGCGTCGATGCGCTGGATCATGGAAGTGCCTCGATCGAAGGGGCGCCCATGCTGGACGGCGGGGGCGCCGGCGACAAGCCGCGGCGATGACGCGTCACTCGCGCTTTTCTTCCTGATCGCGCGTGCAGGTTCGATAGCGCCCTCAGCGCAGCTGGCTGTCCTTGCTGCCGCGGCGGTTGTAGCCGCTGTGCACGTCGTCATCGTCGTGCGCGGCCTGGCATTCGACGCACAGGCGGACGCCGGGCACGGCGCGGCGTCGCGCTTCGGGAATCGGCGCATCGCATTCTTCGCAGTGCGTCAGTCCCGGGCCGCTGCGCAGTTGGCTGCGGGCGCGTTCGATCGCATCTTTCACCGTGGCGTCGATCTGGTCCTGCACCGCGCCATCTCCAGCCCAACCAGTGGCCATGACGGCCTCCTGCATATCGCTCGTTGACGAGGTGTCGACGCTAGCAGCCGTCACGTTGACCCGGGATGAGCGGCGGCCGCGGTCATAATGCGTCGACCCCGCCGGAGGACCGACATGGCCCTGACCCTGCTGCTGCGCTGCACCGACCTCGAACGCACCCGCGCGTTCTACACTGCCCTGCCCGGCTTCGCGGTCGCGCCCTCGACCGGCGACACGCTGACCGTCACCGGGCACGGCGCGCGCCTGGTGTTCACCGCCGCCGATCTCTGGCATCGCGCACCCACGCTGACCGGCACGCTGTACTTCACCGTCGCCGACATCGATGCCTGCTTCGCCCAGGTGCAGGGCCGCGCGCAGCTCGCGTGGACGCTGCAGGACATGCCCTACGGCGCCCGCGAGTTCGGCATCGTCGACTGCAACGGCTACCTCCTGGCGTTCCAGCAAGGCGCCTGAAATGCCTGACGTGCGTAGCCCGCGGCTCGCCATCGTCGGTGGCGGGCCGGCCGGCCTGTTCGCCGCCGAACGCGCGCGCGCGGCGGGGCTGGAAGTCGACCTGTTCGAGGCCAAGGGTTCGGTCGGGCGCAAATTCCTGATCGCCGGCAAGGGCGGGTTGAATCTCACCCATTCCGAGCCGCGGCCGGGATTCGACGCGCGCTACGGCGCACGCGACGGCGCGGTCGGCCGCTGGCTCGACCGCTTCGATGCGCAGGCCCTGCGCGACTGGGCCGCGGCGCGCGGCGTGCCGACCTTCGTCGGCAGCTCCGGGCGCGTGTTTCCCGAGGATCTCAAGGCCGCACCGCTGCTGCGTGGCTGGGTGCGGCAACTGCGCGAGGATGGCGTGCGCTTCCATGTTCAGCACAGCTGGACGGGTTGGGACGACACCGGCGCGCTGGTCTTCGAAACGCCCGCCGGCCCCGCGACGCATGTCGCCGATGCCACGCTGCTCGCGCTGGGCGGCGCCAGCTGGCCGCAGCTCGGCTCCGACGGACGCTGGCAGCCGCTGCTGGCCCAACGCGGCGTCGACGTGGCGCCGCTGGTCCCGGCGAACTGCGGATTCGACATCGGCTGGAGTGCGCACCTGGCCGAGCGTCACGCCGGCGCGCCGTTGAAGCCGGTGGTGCTGCACTGGACCGGTCTCGACGGCACGCCGCACGCGCTGCAGGGCGAATGCGTGCTGACGACGACCGGCATCGAAGGCAGCGCGATCTACGCGATCTCCGGCACGCTGCGCGACACCATTGCGCGCGACGGCAGCGCGCTGCTGGAACTGGATCTGGCACCGGGGCGCGATCTCGAACGCCTGGCAAAAGATCTGGCGCGTCCGCGCGGCCGTCGCAGCGTCGGCGAGCATCTGCGCCGCGCGACGGGTCTCGATGCCGCGAAGACGGCGTTGCTGTTCGAACTGCTCGATCGCGCCGCCCTCGACGATCCCGCGCGCGTGGCCGCGGCGATCAAGCGCCTGCCGCTGCGACTGCAGGCACCGCGCCCGGTCGAGGAGGCGATCAGCAGCGCCGGCGGCGTACGTCTGGAAGCGACCGGCGATGCGCTGATGCTCGATGCCCTGCCCGGTGTGTTCGTCGCCGGCGAGATGCTGGACTGGGAGGCGCCGACCGGGGGATATCTGCTGACGGCCTGTTATGCGAGCGCTGCGGTCGCGGTCGATGGCGCGCTGGCGTGGTTGCGACAGAATCTGAATACACCGATGGAGACGAGGCGATGAAGCATGTCCTGACGCACGCGGCACTGTTCGCAACTGTGTTGTTCGCATCCAGCAGCGCAAGTGCAGGGCTCCCGACATCGCCTTCGCCGACCGTCGTCGCCTATGTGTTCGCGCACGGCGCGCCGGTCGACACCGCATTGGTCGACGCCCGTCATGTGACGCACGTCCACCATGCGTTCTCGCGCATCGTCGACGGCCGGCTGGTCGAAGGCGGCGCCGACGACGCCGAGAGCTTCCGCAGGCTGGCCGCACTTCGCAACGCGCATCCGACCCTGCGCATCCTGACGTCGGTAGGCGGCTGGACGTGGTCGGACACGTTCTCGGAGATGGCGCGGACACCGGAGCGACGGACGCGGTTCGTCGAGAGCGCGGTCGCATTTTCGCGACGGCACGTCCTCGATGGCATCGATATCGACTGGGAGTATCCCGGCCTGCCCGGCGCCGGCAATCCGCATGCGCCGGACGACGGACGCAACTTCACCCTGCTGTTGCGCGAATTGCGCATCGCGCTCGATGCGCTCGGCGCGGAGACCGGGCGCCCCCAGAGTCTGGCGATCGCCAGCGGCGGATTCCCCGATTATCTGGCTGCGAGCGAGATCGGCGAATGGCAGGCCTCGCTCGATTACATCGCGATCATGGCCTACGACTTCCACGTGGCACCCGGCACCGGTCGCACCGCACATCATGCGGCGCTGCATGCAGGGCCGGATGCGCTGTCGGCCTCGCGCGCGGTGCGCGACCATATCGCCGCCGGTGTCCCGGCTCGCAAACTCGTGCTCGGCGTGCCGTTCTACGGCCGCGCCTGGGGCGCTGTCGACGATGCGGGCGAGGCCCACGGCCTCGCTCGCCCCGGCCAGGCGACACAGGCCGCGTTCTCGGAAGCCAGTTACCGGACGCTCGCCGACACGGTGATCGGCCAGCCGGGCTGGCAGATGCATCGCGATCCGGAGGCGGGCGTGCCTTGGTTGTGGCACCCCGCAACATCCACCTTCGTCAGCTTCGAGGATCCGGCATCTGCGCGCTTGAAGGCGATCTATGCGCGCAATGCCGGCTTGGCTGGCGTGATGTTCTGGCATGCGGGCGGAGACCGCGACGGCGCACTGCTGCGTGCGCTGGTCGACGGTTACCGGTCCGCCAGCGCAGCGCCGGACCACTGAGCACTTGCGAGCGGCCGCAGTTCAAGCGCGCTCTCGAAACGTCGCATTCGGCCGTCGACGGGATCATCGAACGCCAAGGCCCGGGCCAGCAGTTGCAATGGCGCCAGGGTCCCGGCGTCGCTCCGTAAGGTCGGATACCAGGGGTCGTGCAGGATCGGCGCGCCGAGGGCGGCCATGTGCACGCGCAGCTGGTGTTTGCGTCCGCTGACCGGCGACAGCGCGTAGCGCCACAGGTCCGCGCCGCGTTCCAGCACGTCGATAGCCGTCTCGCTGTTCGGCGCGCCGTCGACCTCGCGCATGCGGAAGAACGGTTCGCCGCGTTCGATTCGGCTGCGGCGCGTCAGCGGGAACGCGAGATCGGGCAACGCTGGCGCCAGCGCCTCGTAGGTCTTGGCGATGCGCGATGTGCGGAACAGCGCCTGGTAGCGGGCACGGCTCGCGGGATTCGCCGAAAACAGCACCAGTCCGGCGGTGCCGCGATCGATCCGGTGCAGCGGCACGAGGTCCGGATTGCCGAGGGTCGCCACCAGCCGCGTCAGCAGGGTCTGGGTGACGAAGGCCCCCGTCGGCGCGACCGGCAGGCCGTGCGGCTTGTCGGCGACCACGAGATGGTCATCGACATGCAGGATGCGTTCGGCCGCATCGATCACCGGCTCGTCCGCGACTTCGCGGTAATAGCCGATCTCGGCGCCGACACGGTACGGCGTCGCCGGCGTGACGGCATCACCATTCGCATCGAGCACTCTGCCCCGCGCGATGCGGTCCCGCCACGTGGCCGCGTCGATCTGCGGAAAGCGCGCGATCAGCGCATCGAGCACGGTGGTCCACGGGCCCGGCGGCAATTGCAGCCGGCTCGCCGGCACGCCGTCGCGGGGTGGAAACCGCGGACGGTTCATGCGGGCGTCGCGGCGTCAGTCGGCCGCATCGGCCTCTTCGCGGCCCTGCTGGCGGATCACCGCCTCCTGGCGCGCGTCCTCGATCGACCACAGGATCGCGCCGGTGTCGGCCTTGCGGGTGTCGAAGACGAACTTGCCCGTCAGCGGCGAATCGGCCTGCAGTTCGCCGGCCTCGTACAGCGCCCACATTTCCTCGCCGTAATGGGTGTCGGCGAGTTCCGGGGCGAAGCGCGCGAGCGTGTCGCGGACGTTGTGCACGTCGCGCAGCAGCATGTCGCGCGCGGCGTTGTTGCCGGCGGCGCTGACGACCTGCGGGAAATCGATCAGTACCGGACCGTCGGGCGTCGCCAGCACGTTGTACTCGGACAGGTCGCCGTGGACCATGCCCAGCACCAGCATCCGCACGACGTCGCGCACCAGCATCAGGTGCCATTCGCGGGCCTGCTCGGGCTCGAGGTCCACCTCGGCCAGACGCGGCGCGCTGAAGCCGTCGGCGTCGGTCACCAGGTCCATCAGCAGCACGCCGTGGAAGAAGCCGTGGGGCTGCGGCACGCGCACGCCTGCATCGGCCAGGGCGTAGAGCGCGTCGACCTCGGTGGTCTTCCACGCTGCTTCCTGCTCGCGGCGGCCGAACTTGGTCGCCTTGCCCATCGCCCGCTGCTCGCGGCTGCCGCGGACCTTGCGGCCTTCCTGGTACTGCACGCGCGCCTGGAAACTGCGCTGCGCCATGTCCTTGTAGACCTTCGCGCAACGCACCTCGTCGCCGACCTGGACGACGTAGACCGAGGCCTCCTTGCCGCTCTTGAGCGGTCGCAGCACGGCATCGATGATGCCGTCCTCGATCAGTGGCTGCAGTCCCTGCGGGATCTTCATGGTGCCGTCGGGCTCCGGTATTGGCCTGACATTGTGCGGCCTGCGCCGGCCGCGCGCCCGAACGGCACCCGACCGGCGCGACGCCTCAGCGCGCCGGCAGGCCCATTTCCTCGAGCAGCGCCGGCGCGGGGTACACCCGGGCCATCAGCCAGCGCATGTAGCGCATGTCGACGTGGATCGCGCGCTTGGTGCGCGGATCGAACCACCAGCTGGCGCTGACCGACTCCCAGTTGCTGTCGAAATTCAGGCCGACCAGCTCGCCGCGCGCATTGAGCACCGGCGAGCCGGAGTTGCCGCCGGTGGTGTCGAGGTTGGTTAGGAAGTTCACCGGCTGGGTGCCGAGCGAGGCTTCGGCGGTGCCCGCGAAATCGCCGCGCGCGATCGCATCGAGCAGCGGCTGCGGTGCGTCGAACGGCACCTGCCCGGTGTGCTTCTCGACGATGCCGGAGACCGTCGTCACCGGCGCGAACGCCACCGCATCGCGCGGCGCCAGTGCTTCGACGCGCCCGTAGCTCACGCGCAGCGTGCCATTCGCATCCGGATAGACCGCGCGGCCCTGCTGCGCGCGCCACGCGAACAGCGCACGCATGTAGGCCGGGCGCAGCCGCAGCTGTTCGCCCTCGCGGGTCTTGCGTGCGTCCTCGGCATCGAGCTGGGCGGCGACCAGCTGCGCGGCCAGCGCGAGCAGCGGATCACCGGCGAGCGGACGCCCGGCGCGGGCATCGGCGAAGCGCGACAGGCGCTCGCCCTCCTCGCCCAGCGTCGTGCGCGCGTAGACGGTGTCCAGCGCGGTCGCCAGCGATTCGGGCGTGCGTCCGAATGCGGCATCGAAGGCCGGCAGGCGCTGCGCGTCGGGCAGCTGCTGGTAGCGGCCGACCAGCACGCCGAGCAATGCCTTCTCCGCCGACGGCGCGTAGCGGCGCTGGGCCTGGCGCAGCACGCCTTCGATCAGCGCGTGGTCGCGCTGCTGGTAGCCGGTCTCGCGCCGGGCATCGTCGGTCTTGGCGGACTCGATGCGCAGACGTTCGAGCAGCAGCGCGGAGCGCAGCAGCTGGGTCTGGCTGGCGACCAGGGCCAGCAGCTGGTCGCGGGCGGCGGCGGCATCGGCCTGGCCGAGGATCGCTTGCAGCGCGGCGATGTAGGTCGCGTCCTCGCCGGAGGTCGCGGCGAGCATCGCCGCCTCGTCCTCGCTGCGCAGGCGCACCGCATCGCTGCGCATCAGGCCTTCGAGTTCGCCGGCGGCGCGCTTGCGGTTGTTCTTCAGCGACTGCAGCTGCGAGGCATAGCGCGTGCGGATGTCGGCGTCGTCGCGGCCCGCGGTCTCGACCGCATCGATCAGCGCGTCGAACACCGCCACGCGTTCGGGCAGCACGCGATTGACCTGAGCGTCGAACTCGGCCGCGGTGCGGTGGCGGAACGTCGTGCCCGGATAGCCGGCGAGCATCGCGTAATCGCCCGCATGCAGGCCGCCGCGTGCGATCTGCAGGTGCGCCGGCGGCGCATACGGCACGTTGTCGGCGTTGTAATCGGCCGGCTTGCCGTCGCGGCCGACATAGGCGCGCAGCAGGGTGAAGTCGCCGGTGTGGCGTGGCCACATGAAGTTGTCGATCTCGTCGCCGTAGTTGCCGATCGCACGCGGCGGCGCATAGACCAGGCGCACGTCGCGCAGCTCCAGCTGGCGGATGCGGTAGAAATCGGTGCCGTAGTACATGTTGGCGACGCTGCAGCGCACGTCGCCTTCGCGTTCGCAGTCGGCGACGATGCGCTTGCCGGCGGCATCCACCGCGTCGAAATACGCGCGGCCGGTCATGCCGCGCGCTTCGGCCAGCACCTCGTCGGTGACCCGGTCGAAGCCGACCGTCACCAGCACGCGGAAATCGGGATTCGAGGGGCGCTCGTCGCCACGGCCGTCGGCAATGAAACCGCCGTCGATGATGTCGTGTTCGGCGCTGCTGTTGTACTGGATCACGCCGTAGGCGACGTGGTGGTTGGTCAGCAGCAGGCCGTCGCCGGAGACGAATGCACCGGTGCCGCCGCCGACCTTGACCACGGCGCTGAGCGGTGGCGCGGTGACATCGGCGAGTGCATCTGCGCGGCCGCGGAAACCGGCCTCGCGCATCAGCTTGGCGATATCCGGCAGCTGGGTCGGCATCCACATGCCTTCGTCGGCATGGACGGCAGCGGACAGGGCGAGGCCGGCCGCGAGGGCGGCGATGGCGGGACGGCGGAACGGCATGGCGGAGATCCGGGCTGCGGGAACAGGGCGCGACCTTAGCCAGCGCCTGCGATCGGGGCAACGGCCACAGGTCACGGCGGGGCGGGATTCGGTGTCGCAGGGGCTCGAGGTGAGCATGCTTTTTCCCTCCCCCTCCGGGGGAAGGTGCCCGGAGGGCGGATGAGGGTGCTTCTGGGGCTGCACCTGTAAAGCCCCGGCCCTCACCCGACGCGCTTTGCGCGTTGACCTCTCCCGGAAGGAGAGGTGTGGTGAGCATGCCTTTTCCTTCCCCTCTGGGGGAGGTGCCCGGAGGGCGGATGAGGGTGCTTCCGGGGCTGCACCTGTAAAGCCCGGCCCTCACCCGACGCGCTTTGCGCGTCGACCTCTCCCGGAGGGAGAGGTGTGGTGAGCATGCTTTTCCCTTCCCCCTCTGGGGGAAGGTGCCCGGAGGGCGGATGAGTGTGCTTCTGAGGCTCTACCTGTAAAGCCCGGCCCTCACCCGACGCACTTTGCGCGTCGACCTCTCCCGGAGGGAGAGGTGCTGGGATCGCGACGGCTGGAACAGAGGCGAATCAGCTCTCGGCCGGTCGCACCCGCCAGGTCGGGGTCATCGTGACGGTCTCGGACTCGCTCATCAGCTGCAGCTCGCCGTCCTGGATCATCGCGGTCAGGCGCATGCTCCGTTGCAGCAGGCCGGTCGCGGCCTCGATCGCCGCCGGGTCGAGATCGACCACGGTGAGGTTCTTCAGCCGGGTCAGCGAATTGGCGATCCTGTCCCACCAGATCTGCGCCGCGTTGCCGCTGTAGTTGACCACCACGACTTGGCGCGAGCGCCCGCTGGCCTTGCGGATGCGGCTTTCGTCGGGTTGGCCGAGGTCGATCCACTGCTCGATGTCGCCGGTGTAGTCGCGGCGCCACAGGTCCGGTTCTTCCTCGTTGCTGAGGCCGCGGCCGAACTCCAGGCGCTCGTCGGCGAACAGGGCGAAGGTGATCAGTCGCGCCATCAGGCGCGCTTCGGTTTCCGACGGATGCTGCGCCAGCACGAGGTCGTGCGAGGCGTAGTAGTGCCGGTCCATGTCGGTGACCTGGAGTTCGGCTTTGTAGACGGTGGCCTTGGGCGACATCGGGGGAGCCGGCACGGGGGAGGCGCGATTGTAGGTTAAACAGCTGTCAACGCCCGGCACGGAGGTGGTCACGACCGCATCATTCACCGGCTGCGAGCATGCCTGCCATGCCTGATCCACGCCGCCCCGCCCCCGCCCCGCTGTTCTCCGACACCACGCCGCCCGCGCTGCTCGAGCGCGTCGACGCCTGGGATCTGGCCGTCGCCGACGGCCCGGTCATCGCCACCGCGATCCACGACGGCCACGCCCTGCGCCCGTCGTTGCGTGCGCGCGTCGCGCTCGACGACGATGCACGCTGGCGCGAGGAGGATCCCCTCACCAGCCTGCTGACCCAGGTCGGCGACACCCGCCTGCGGGTGCGCCAGTCGCGCTTCGAGATCGATCTCAACCGGCCGCGCGCCGAAGCCGTCTACACCGGTCCCGAGGCCTGCTGGGGCCTTGATGTCTGGACCACGCCGCTCGACGGGGCCGAGCGCGACACCTCGCTCGCGCTGCACGACCGCTTCTACGACATGATCGGCGAGCTGATCGACCGCACCGTCGCCCGCTGTGGCAGCGCGCTGCTGATCGACATCCACAGCTACAACCATCGCCGCGACGGACCGGACGCCGTGCCGGCCTCGCAGGACGCCAATCCCGACATCGAGCTGGGCATCACCACGCTCGATTCCAAACGCTGGGGTGACACCGCGAAGCGGTTCGCGAACGTGCTGCGCCGGCATCCGGTACGCGGCGCGCTGCCGGACGTGCGGTGCAATGTGCGCTTCCCGACCGGGGGCCATTTCCCCGAGTGGGTTTATGCGCACTGGGGCGAGCGCGTCTGCACGATCTCGCCCGAGTACAAGAAGATCTTCATGGACGAGTGGACCGGCCAGGCCGACATTCCGGCGCTGTACGCACTGCGCGACGGCTTGTCGCACGCGGTCGATGCGGTCCGCCCGGAGTTCCTGAAATGAGCGCGGTGGTCGCCGGGCGGCCGATCGCGCGCCCGTTGCCGCCCGTCGCGGCGCACGTGGACGACGCGCTCGCCGCGCTCGATGCCCGGCTCGACTGGCTGCTGGCGCTGTCGCCGCTCGACGGCGTCGGCCTGTGGAACGCGTTCGAATCCTCGGGCCGCTCGCTCGAACCGGCGCTGCGCTACGTCGATCTCGAAACGGATCTCCCCGCGACCCGCCGGACGCTCGACGCCCTGCCCGTCGACGGCATCGAATCGCCGGCACTGCAGACGCTGCTCACGGAGAAACAGCGCGAACTGGGCCGCATGATCGATCTGGTCGAGCAACGCGACGGGCCGGGTTTCGTCGACGCGAGCGTCGCCCTGTTCGGCGCGGTGGAACCGGAACTGCTGGCCTTGGCCGAGCGCATTCTCGCGACCGTCGGCAGCGGCGAGCCCCTGCCCGCCGACTGCGGCATCGACGAGGTCCGCAGCCAGGTCGACGACGAGATCGCCTGGTACCGGGCCCAGGCCCCGGACTTCCATATCGACGTCGTCGTCGATACCGACATCAGTTCGATGCTGATGGTCTCCCACGGCACGTTCTACATCGACGGCAACATCCGCCTGCCGCGTGCGCGCGTGCAGCCGCTGATCCAGCACGAGATCGGCACGCACGTCGTGACCCGCCACAACGGCCGCCAGCAGGCGCTGCGCCAGCTCGAGGTCGGACTCGCGCATTACGACCCGATGCAGGAAGGCCTCGGCGTGCTCGGCGAGTTCCTCGCCGGCTACCTGCCCGGCGAACGCCTGCGCATCCTCGCCGCGCGCGTGGTCGCCACTTCGATGGCTGCGAACGGCGAACAGCTTCCGGCGATCTTCGCCTGCCTGCACGAAACGCATGACCTGCCAACTGACGACGCCTTCGACGTCGCCGTGCGCGCGCGCCGCGGCGGCGGCCTGACCAAGGATGCAGTCTACCTGCGCGGACTGCGCGACCTGCTGGCCTACCTGCACGCTGGCGGCGAGTTCGATGCGCTGTTCCTCGGCAAGTTCGCATTGCCGCAGCTCGAACTGCTGGACGCCCTGGTCGACGACGGCTGGATCGTGCCGCCGGCGCTGCTGCCGCGCTACGCCGCCCAGGACGATTTCCGCAGCCGGCTCGACGCCTGCCGGCGTACGCCGGTCGAACACCTCTTCCAGACCCACCGCCCCCCGGAGCACGCTGCATGACAGACGGACACCCCCTGCGCTTCGGCTTCGTCGTCAACGACGTCGCCACCGAGCAGGACAACTACACCACCATCCGTCTGGCGCGACGCGCCCTCGCGCGTGGCCACGAGATCGCGCTGATCGGCCTGGCCGACTTCACCTACGGCGCCGACGGCACCGTGCGCGCCTCCGCGCACATGCCCGACGGCCGGGACTACGCCGATGACGCGGCGCTGCTCGCCGACCTGCAGTCGGACGAATGCCCGACGAAGCGGATTTCCGTCGACGATCTCGACGTGCTGATGCTGCGCAGCGATCCCGCCGACGAGATGGTCGAGCGGCCGTGGGCGCCGGGCAGCGGCCTGCTGTTCGCCCAGCTCAGCGCGCTGCATCGGGCGCTGGTCGTCAACGATCCGATCCATCTGACCGATGCGTCGAACAAGACCTATTTCCAGCATTTTCCCGAGGAAGTGCGGCCGGTCACCTGCATCAGCCGCGACGTGGAGGAGATCAAGGCCTTCATCGAGGCTCGCGAAGGCTACGGCGTCATCAAGCCGCTGCAGGGTTCGGGCGGCCAGAGCGTCTTCGTGGTCACGCCCGAGAGCGGCGGCAACCTCAACCAGATGATCGACGCGGTGCTGCGCGACGGCTACGCGATCGCGCAGGAATACCTGCCCAAGGCCAAGGACGGCGACCTGCGCCTGCTGATGCTCAACGGCCGTCCGCTCGAGGTCGACGGCACCTATGCCTGCATCCGTCGTTACAACGACAGCGGCGATGCGCGCAGCAACATCAGCGCCGGCGGCAAGTACGAGATGGCCGTCCCCGACGCCGACGCGCTGCGGCTGGCCGAACTGGTCGCGCCGAAGCTGATCCGCGACGGCATGTACTTCGTCGGCCTCGACATCGTCGGCGACAAACTGATGGAAGTGAACGTCGACACGCCCGGCGGCATCAACATGGTCGAAGAGCTGACCGGACTCGACTTCTCCGGCCGCATCCTCGACGACCTCGAACGCAAGCTGCGCCTGCGCACGCATTACGGGCGCACGCTGAGCAACGTCGAACTGGCGATGCTGTAGCGGCCGCTTCCGGTTCCGCGCGACACGATCGGCAAGATAAAGACGCATCCCTGCCTCTGCAGGGATGAGGTCGCGAACGTAACGAGCGGCGCCGCCGCGTCGTGACGCCCGCGGCATCCGGCGCCTGCCGCACTCAGCCGGGCGCAGGTCCCGCCGGCACCGGCGCGTTCCCGCCGCGCACCACGCGCACCGGCACCGACTTGCCCGCGGGCACGTGGCTGTCGATCGCATGGTGCGAGACCGGGATCAGCGGATTGCATTCGGGGTAATAGGCGGCGATGCAGCCGCGCGGGATGCGGTAGGCGATCGCGCGCAGACCGCCCACTTCGCGGATTTCGGGATCGCCGTCGAAGTCGGCGGCCAGCGTGATCTGCTCGCCTTCGTCGAGGCCGAGTTCGGCGATGTCCTCGGCGTTCATCAGCGCGACACGGCGTGTGCCTTCGATGCCGCGGAAGCGATCGCGATAGCCGTAAACGGTGGTATTGAACTGGTCGTTGCTACGCACCGTCAGCAGGCGGTAACGCCCTGCCCGATCCTCGAAACCGGTCGCCGACAGCACCTCGGGCACGTGGAACTCCGCCTTGCCGCTTTCGGTTTCCCAGCGTCGCTCGCGCGCCGCGACCGGGCGCGGGAAACCGCCCGGCGTGTGCAGGCGCGCATTGAAATCGCGGAACTGGTCGGGATAGGTCGCTTCGATCGCATCGCGGACCTGCGCGTAGTCGTGGACCCAGTCCTGCCACGGCACGCAGGCGGCGCGGTCCGGCGGCAGGATCGCCTGCGCGAGCGCGGCGACGATCGCAGGTTCCGAACGCAGCCTCGGATCGGCCGGTGCACTGGTGCCGAACGAAGCGTGGATGCAGGTCGTGCTGTCCTCGACGCTGACGAGCTGCGCCACGCCCTCCTGCACGTCCTCCTCGATGCGCCCGAGGCACGGCAGCAGCAGCGTCTCGCGTCCGCACAGCAGATGGTTGCGGTTGAGATGGGTCGCGACCTGCAGGCTCAGCGCGAGTCCGCGCCACGCCGGTTCGAGCCGGCCGGTGTCGGGCGCGGCCCGCGAGAAGTTGCCGCCCAGTCCGATGAAGGCCTCGACGCTGCCGTCGAGGATGCCTTCCACCGTGCCGACGGTATCGAGCCCCTTCGTGCGCGGCGGCTCGAAGCCGTACTGCTCGGCGAGCCTGTCGAGCGGCACGAGTTCCGGCTTCTCGGAAATGCCGACGGTGCGCTGTCCCTGCACGTTCGAATGCCCGCGCACCGGACAGATGCCGGCGCCCGGACGGCCCACGTTGCCGCGCATCAGTGCGAGGTTGCAGAGCACGCGCACGTTGTCGACGCCGTGGCGGTGCTGGGTCAGGCCCATGCCGTAGACCAGGATCGCCGACTCCGCCTGCGCATACACCGCGGCGACGCTTTCGATGTCCGCGCGCGACAGCCCGCTCTCGCGTTCGATCGCGGTCCAGTCGGCCGCGCGCAGCCAGGCCTCGAATGCATCGAAGCCCTGGGTGTGGGTCTCGATGAAACCGACATCGAGTACCCGGGCGCGGCCTTCCGCCTGCGCCGCATCGTCGAGGTCGAGCAGGGCGCGCGCCAGGCCCTGCAGCAGCGCGATGTCGCCGCCCGGGCGCACCGGGAAATACGCGTTGCTGATCCGCGTCGACGTACCGGTGGCCATCGCCAGCGGTTCCTGCGGATTGGTGAAGCGCTCCCAGCCGCGCTCGTACAGCGGATTGAAGGTGACGATGTCGGCCCCGCGCCGCGCGGCGCCCTGCAGCGAATGCAGCAGCCGCGGGCTGTTGACGCCGACGTTCTGGCCGAACGACAGGATGCAGTCGCAGGCATCGAAGTCCTCGAGCAGCACGGTACCCACCGGCACGCCGATGCTGCGCGGCAGTCCCACCGACGTGCTCTCATGGCACATGTTGGAACTGTCGGGCAGGTTGTTGTTGCCGTACAGGCGCGCCAGCAGCGCGTACATGTACGAGGTCTCGAGCGACGCCCGGCCCGAGGCGTAGAACACCGCGCGCTCGGGCGCCATGTCGCGCAGTACCCGACCGGCGATCGCGAACGCTTCGTCCCAGGTCACCGGCACGTAGCGGTCACTGTCTGCGTCGTAGCGCATCGGCTCGACCAGCCGGCCCTGCACCTCGAGATCGTGATCGGCCCAGGTCAGCAGTTCGGTCACGGTGTGGTCGGCGAAGAACGCCGCATCCACGCGACGCGTGTCGAGTTCCCACATCGTCGCCTTGGCGCCGTTCTCGCAGAATTCGAATCGGTGCGGCTCGGCCGGCTTGGCCCACGAGCAGCTGACGCACGCGAAACCGTCGACCTTATTCTGGCGCTGCAGCTGCCGCGTGCCTTCGACCGTGGGTGCGCCGTCGCCGGTGCCGTGGCGCAGCAGAGATCGCACCGAACCCCATCCACCCGCAGGCGCTTTGTAAGGCGTGAAACTCGGATGCTGTTCGGTCATGGCGGACTCCGGCTTTGACGTCCTCTACCCTCGCCGATGGCATCTGCCGACCACGTGAACACCGGCCTCACGATGCGCGCACGGCGACGCGTGCACTCTCGCTGCATGCAGGATGTCGCCCGACTGCGTTGCCCCTGGTGCGGAGAACGCTTCGATACGCTCGTCGATGCCAGCGCGGGCGATGCGGACTACGTCGAGGACTGTCCGGTGTGCTGCCGGCCCATCGAACTGCATCTGGCCGTCGGCGACGACGGCATCCGGCTCGATGCCGGGCGTGAGGACTGAGCGCGAATCAGACCAGGCCCGGATCCGCCGGCGTGAGTTCCCAGAACGTGCGTACCAGTGGCGCGGCATCGTCCCAGCTCATGTCGGGATCACGCCGCAGGCGCATCCAGCCGTCGCGCAACTGCGCCTCGCATTCGTTCCATGGGCGATCGCCCAGGTATTCCCGGGACATCTGTCCGTAGACCCTACACAGCTCGACGTCATCGGCGTTCACTTCGGTTTCCCTGTGGAGTGACGGACGCATTCCCTGTTCACGAATCTCGTCGTGTCGACAGCATGTGAACAGTCGCCATACATGGTCTGTTCGGTAGCGCACCTAAAGCTCTATTCAGCTGTATGCGCGCTGCCGCACATACGACACCGCATTCAGCCGTGAAAATCCATACTCGTTCATCCGATGGACCGTGTGCCCAGCATGAAGAAGAAAGCGCCTTGGGCACCGCTCAATGGACTTCTGCAGGACCTCCCCGACGACGTCTGCGACCGGCTCGGCGACGAGGTACAGCTCATCGATATGCCCGCGGGCAAGGTGCTGCACGAGGCCAACGTGGCCCAGTCGGCGATTTATTTTCCGCGCGAGGGCATCGTGTCGCTGATGTACGCGCTCGAGAGCGGCGACACCAGCGAGTTCGCGATGGTCGGCAACGAGGGCATGGTCGGCGTCGGCCTGCTCACCGGTGCGCGCAGCGTGCCGACACGCGCCGTGGTCAAGGTCGGCGGCGAGGCGCTGGTGATGCGCGGCGAGTTCGCGATCCGCGAATTCCAGCGCGGTGGCGCGTTCCAGGCGATCCTGCTGCGCTACTTCCAGGCGCTGGTGACGCAGACCGCGATGACCGGCGTCTGCAACCGCCACCACACCGTCGACAAGCAGCTGTCGCGCTGGCTGCTGCTGGTCAACGACCGTGTGGGTTCGGTCGAGATCAAGATGACCCAGGAGCAGATCGCGCATCTGCTCGGCGTGCGCCGCGAAGGCATCACCGAAGCGGCGCGCCGGCTGCAGGAAGAAGGGTGCATCCGCTACAGCCGCGGCGTGATCCAGGTGCTCGATCGCGATTGCCTGCTGGCGCGCGCCTGCGAGTGCTACGGCGTCGTGCGCACCGAATACGACCGGTTGCTTCGGCCCGCGCTCGAGGGCTGAGCTTGGCCGGCTGAGGGGCCGCTTTTTCCAAACCGTACTTCGCGCATCGTCACGGCATCTTGCGCATACGACGCGAGCATGGGCGTATTCCAAAACGGAGTCGCCCGATGAGTCACACGCCCCCGCGCATCTTCACCCGCCGCGACGATCTCGATGCGATCGAACAGCGCATCGTCCTGCTCGATGACGCATCCACCGTGCGGGTGACGCTCGACGACGGCACGTCCGTCGCGGGCACCGTGTCCGCGCGGCCGACGCTGGAGGTCTTCCGCGACGGCGACGGCAACGAGGGCCACAACGCCCGCCTGCGGCTCGACGATCTGGAACGTCCGGAGATCGCGCATTACGTCTGGGTCGGCGACGTGCGCGACGTCGAAAGGCTCGGCACGGCCTGAGTCTTTCGCTCATCGGCAGCGGAGCGCGTCGCGCAGGCGCGCCCGACTGGCCGGATACCGGTCAGCCCGCGCAGCGCACGCGACGCACGCCTTCGCCATCGTCGGCTTCGACGACGAGTGCATCGGCGCCGTCCAGCCGTAGGATCCGTTCTTCGCGCCAGGTCTCGCCCTCGCCTTCGTAACGCGCGTGCACACGGATCGTGTCCTCGCCGAGCGTCAGCACCGTCTCGGGCGTGGCGATGCTTTCGTGGAACCGCAGCGCGCCCGGTTCGATCCGCAACGCCATGTCGCTGCCGCCCGAGCGGCAAGCATCGGCATCGGCGTCCCAGTGGCCGAGGAAGGGATCCGGTATCAGCACCGATGCATCTGCGTCGCCCGCCTCGCCCGGCGGCGTCGGTATCGGCATCGACGCGGGACGCGCGCAGCCGCGGAACGGGCCGCGCCCGTCGATGGTCAGCAGGCCGGTCATCGGAAAGCGCGCGCCGGACATGTCGTCCTCGCAGCGCATGCGCCGCACGATCAGCACGACCGCTCCGTCCGCATCCGATGCGTCGATGCGCCGGCCCTCGGCGGTCATCGACGCGCGTGCGCCGGTGAAGCGGCGTTCGGGCGCATCGACGCCGCGCAGCAGCACCGTGTCGCCCTCGACGCTGGCCTGCCAGAACGGTTCGTTGGTCGACACGATGACTTCGTCGGCGCTGTCCCCGGCAGGCGCCGCGATGTCGGCCGTCGGCGATGCGTCGGGCGCGCCATCAGGACCGGTGGCGGGTTGGCAGCCTGCCAGCAGCAACGCGGCAGGCAGCAGCAGATGGACGGAGCGGATTCGCATGGCGTGTCTTCTCGGTCACGGCGGGACTACAGCATCGCCGGACCCGTGTTCATTTCCGGTCACGCGGACCGGAAATCCGCGCAAGCGCATGATTGCATTGTGGTTTTCGCTGCAGTGCAGCATCGGGCGCTGCGTCGATTCCGGATGAAAATATCCAACATATTCAATATGTTATAGTTTCGGACCTTCGCTGGATTCGTCGGAGGTCCGCCATTCCTGTCGTCCGTAATCTCGCCGCGCTGTTCGCCGGCGTCGCGCTGCTGCTGATGGGCAGCGGTCTGCTCGGCACCCTGCTCGCGGTGCGCGGCCGGATCGAGAACTTCGACGACCAGACGATGGGCCTGATCATGTCGGGCTACTTCGTCGGCTTCTTCCTCGGGACCTATCTCGCGCCCGGCCTGATCCAGCGCATCGGCCACATCCGCGCCTTCGCGTTCTATGCCGCGCTGTGCGCGGCCGCGGTCCTGCTGCATCCGATCTTCATCGATCCCTGGGCCTGGGGCGCCCTGCGGGTGCTGACCGGCATCGGCCTCGTCGGCCTCTACACGGTGATCGAAAGCTGGCTCAACGTGCAGGCACCGCCGGACAAGCGCAGCCAGGTGTTCGCGGTCTACATGGCGGTCAACCTGCTGGCGCTGGCCGCCGGCCAGTGGTTCATCAGTTTCCTGAATCCGTCGACGTTCGTGCTCTTCAGCGTCGTCGCGATCCTCGTCTGCCTCGCCGCCCTGCCGGTCGTCGCCAGCCGCATGGTGCAGCCGACGCTGCCCGCGGTGCCGCGGCTGGCGCTGGCGGCGCTGTGGCGCGCGGCGCCGGCCGCTGCCAGCGGGTCGTTGCTGGCGGGCGTCGCGATGGGCGGCTTCTGGGGCATGGGCGCGGTCTATGCGACCGGCCTCGGGCTCGACCTGCAGGGCATCGCGGCGTTGATGAGCGCGACGATCCTCGGTGGCGCGCTGCTGCAATGGCCGATCGGCCGCGCATCGGACCGCGGCGACCGCCGCACGACGCTGGCGATCATCTGCGTGATCGCGGCGCTGATCGGCGTGGCGATGGTGTTCGCGGCCGGCCATTCGCAGTTCGTGCTGTTCGGCCTGTTCTTCCTGTTCGGCGGCGTGGCGTTCGCGATCTATCCGCTGTGCGTCGCGCATCTGCTCGACCATCTGCCGGTCGAGGACACGCTGTCGGGCTGTTCGAGCCTGCTGCTGCTCAACGGCGTGGGTTCGGCGATCGGCCCGGCGCTGGCGGGCGCGGCGATGGTGCGTTTCGGCCCGTCCGCGCTGCCGGCCTCGTTCGCGGTCGTGCTCGGCGTGCTGGCCCTGATCGCCGCCGGCCGTCGCCTGATCCGGCGCCGCGACCGCGACCACCCGTCCGTCTTCCATCCGATGCTGCGCACCACCCCGTCGGCGCTCGAACTGTTGCCCGAAACCGGCCCTGCACCCGAAGGCCCCGACCTGTCCGATCCACACCACAAGGACCCACATTGACTCCAGAGAACACCCGGACCGACCTCACCCCCGCCAATCTCCCGTTCGTGCCGCGACTGATGCTCGCGACCGACCTCGACGGCACCTTCCTCGCCGGATCGCCCGCGCATCGCCAGCAGCTCTACCGCCTGGTCGACCGCCATCCCGAGATCCGCCTGACCTTCGTCACCGGCCGCGGCCTCGAAGCCGTCATGCCGTTGCTGTCCGATCCCAGCCTGCCGCGTCCCGACTACGTGATCTGCGATGTCGGCGGCACCGTCGTCGACGGCCACACCCTGCAGCCGATCCAGCCCCTGCAGACGCGCATCGACCGTCGCTGGCCGGGCGAGCGCGCCGTGGCCGACGCGATGGACGGCTTCACCGGCCTCGTGCGCCAAGACGTGCCGCAGGAGCGTCGCTGCTCCTATTTCTGCGAACCCGACGCGCTGGCCGGCGTGCGCAGCGACATCGAAGCGACCGCCCGCAGGCTCGGCTGCTCGGTGCTGTATTCGGCCGACCGCTATCTCGACATCCTGCCGCCCGACACCGACAAGGGCCGCACGCTGGCCGCACTGGCGGACCATCTGGATCTGCCGCACGAGCATGTGCTCGTCGCCGGCGACACGCTCAACGACCTGTCGATGTACACCTCGGGATTCCAGGGCGTGTGCGTGGGCGAATCCGAGCCCGCACTGGTCAGGGCCACCGACCAGCTGTCCAACGTCTTCCACGCGCAGGCGCCGGGCTGCGGCGGCATCCTCGAGGCGATCACGCATTTCGATCTGCTCGAGACCGACGATCCCTACCTGCGCCGGACCGCGGAACCCGCGACCGGGCAGTCGGACCTGGTGATGGTCTATCACCGCCTGCCGTACGAGGAATACGTGGAAGACGGGCAGCGCAAGCGCCGGCGCCCGACTTCGCCCAACGGCATCATCCCGAGCCTGCTCGGTTTCTTCGGCAGCGGCCGGAAAGGGTCGTGGGTCGCGTGGAGTGTCGACGATCCCAAGCTCGGCAAGTTCGAGACGCGCACGCCGGTCGATGCGGACGCCTATCCCGACCTCACCGTCGCGCGCGTCCCACTGACGCAGACGGAAGTCGACGCGTTCTACAAGCGCTTCTCGAAGGAAGCCTTCTGGCCGATGCTGCACACGTTCTGGGAGCGTGCGCGCTTCAGCGAGGACGACTGGGCCATCTACCTGTGCGTGAACCGCAAGTTCGCCGAGGCCACTGCCGCCGAGGCCGCGCCCGGCGCGACGGTCTGGCTGCACGACTACAACCTGTGGATGGTGCCGGCCTACCTGCGCGAGTTGCGACCCGACGTGCGCATCGCGTTCTTCCACCACACCTATTTCCCGTCGGCCGACGTGTTCAACGTGGTGCCGTGGCGCCGCGAGATCATCGGCAGCCTGCTGCAGTGCGACTACATCGGCTTCCACATTCCGCGCCAGGTCGAGAATTTCGTCGACGTGGTGCGCGGCGCGATGCCGACCGAAACGCTGGCGCGCGAAGGCTGCGCGCCGCGCTTCCTGACCTACGGCTGCGCGGTGGGCCTGGACGAGACCACGACACGCATCCGCGTCGGCGACCGCGTCGTCGGCCTCGGCGCACATCCGGTCGGCACCGACCTCAAGCGCATCGAGACCGGCCTGGCGCATCCGCGCGTGCGCGTGCGGCTGGAACAGATCCGCCGCGAATTCTCCGGGCGCAAGCTGGTGCTGTCGGTCGAACGGCTCGACTACACCAAGGGCACACTGGAAAAACTGCTCGCGTTCGAGCGCCTGCTCGGCGAGCAGCCCGGCCTGCGCGGCAAGGTCACCCTGCTGATGGTCTGCGTGCCGGCGGCCAAGGAGATGACCGTCTACCGCGAACTGCAGACGCAGATCGAGCAGGCGGTCGGCCGCATCAACGGCCGACACGCAATGCTCGACTGGACCCCCGTGCGTTTCTTCGCCCGTGGCCTGCCGTTCGAGGAAGTGCTGGCGCATTACGCGGCCGCCGACGTCATGTGGATCACGCCGCTGCGCGATGGCCTGAACCTAGTCGCCAAGGAGTTCGTCGCCGCGCACGGCATCGAAGGCTCGTCGGGCACGCTGGTGCTGTCGGAATTCGCCGGTGCCGCCGCCGAACTCAAGGGCGCCGTGCTGACCAACCCGCACGACCAGACCGACCTGGTCGCCGGCCTGCGCCAGGCACTGTCGATGCCCGAGCACGAAGCCGTCGGACGCCAGCGCCAGCTGTTCGACATCGTCCGCTACTACGACGTCGAGCGCTGGGGTCGCGATTTCCTCGAGGCCGTCGACGCCGCCGGCAGCGGCGCCGATCAGCACCGGTATGCGATGCGCGGGCTCGCGGCCTGATCGCGGCGCGGTGGGTTTCGTGCATGAATGCTCGAAGCCCCCACTTACGCCGCATCGGTATGGACACTAGTACCTCTCCCTCCGGGAGAGGTCGACGCGCGCAGCGCGTCGGGTGAGGGCTGGGCTTCACCGGGGTGCTGATCCGCTTTCCCGGAAGTCGAGCACCCACGCCAGTCCACGAACGACGATGGGTTTCGCTGCGCTCTCCCCATCCTGCGCACCACGCCCACGCCGTTTCCCCCGCAGCGCCACCCTCCGTTCACCCCGTCTTGCCTAGCCTGCAAGCCCTGTCGGCGCCGCACGCCGGCATTCGTATCGAAGAGGATCTCCGCATGCGCGCAGCACCCGCCACCGCCCTCCTGCTCACGCTCGCACTGGCCGCCTGCGGCGGCGAACCGCCTCCGGCATCGCCGGCCGCGGACATGCCGCCACCCCCGCCACCCGCTGCCGCGGAAGAAGCGCCGCCGACCGGCTCGCTCGCCGCGCGCGAAGCGGCGAGCGAACCGTCGAACACCATCAACTACGACTGCGAAGGCACGCGCATCACCCTCGCGCAGGAAGGCGAAGGCGACGACGCCCGCGTGCAGTTCGTCGTCGACGGCGTGACCCTGGACCTGCCGCGCGCCGATACCGCGCAGGGCGATCGATTCGCCGATGCCGACGGCAACGCGTTCTGGAGCCACGGCGTCGACGAGGCGCGCCTGACCCTGCAGGGCCAGCACGAACGCAACTGCGCACGCGTCTACTGATGCTTCCCGCATTCATCGCCTCCGTCGATCGGAGGCGATATGCTCGTTTCGCTCCTCCCCGCCCCACGTCGATCCGATACATCCAAGGCAAGGAGACGACCATGCGCTGGTTCACCCCCGTGTTCACTGTGGCCATCGGCCTGTCGCTGGCGGCATGTTCGCCGGCCGAAGCACCACCTGCCGACGCGGTGCCACCGCCGTCGACCGGAACCACGGACGAGACGCCCCCCGACCCCGAAACGCCGAGCACCGATGCCGCGCCGCTGCCGCAGGTGATGCATTACGACTGCGAAGGCACGCCCGTCGATGCGACCTTCGACGGCCGTGGCCAGGTCAGCGTCGCAGTCGACGGCGCCACCCATGTGCTGCGTACCGAAGAAGCCGCGTCCGGCACGAAGTACGTCGACGAGGCCGGCGTCGTGCTGTGGACGCGCGGCGAGCACGATGCGCTGCTGACGCGTCCCGACCATCCCGACCGCATCTGCACGGGCGCGCCCGCGACGCCGGTCTGAGGCTCCGCGTGCGCCCCCCCGGGCGCGCGCGCTTTCCTTCGCTTTCATGTAGGAGCGCGCTTGCGCGCGATGGCGCTTTCTCCGGAACGCCCATCGCGCGCAAGCGCGCTCCTACATTTTTTCAAAGCGACATAGCTCTGCGCGGCCGCCGCCGCGACGCCGGTTTGGTGTTTCTGGGCGCACCCGCCTCGCGTACCTGACTTGTCGTTTTCCTGTGCGAGCGCGCTTGCGCGCGAAGGCGCTTTCCCGGACAAGGCCCATCGCGCGCGAGCGCGCTTCTACAGTCAGATCTTTCGCGCGCGCGACAGACCTTCGTCTAGCAGGCACGCCGCGCCTGCGCCGCTAAGCTGGGCGGTCGTTTCCCCACGACGGTATCCGCCATGTTCCAGCGCGCCACGCGCCTGTCCGTCCGACTCGTCGAACGGTTCCTGCCCGACGCCTACGTCTTCGTCCTGATCTTCACCGCGCTGGCCGCGATCGCCGCGTTCGCGATCGAACAGACCCCGCCGCTCGAACTCGTCCGCTACTGGGGCACCGGCTTCTGGGAACTGCTCGGCTTCTCGATGCAGATGCTGCTGGTGCTGGTGACCGGCTTCATCCTGGCCAAGACGCCACCGGTCAAACGGATCCTGACCTGGATGGCCTCGCGCTGCCGCACGCCGAAGAACGCGATCGTCGTCGTGACCCTGGTCGCGATGGCCGCCAACTGGATCAACTGGGGTTTCGGCCTGGTGATCGGCGCGCTGTTCGCGCGCGAGGTCGCACGGTTCGTGAAGGTCGACTACCGTCTGCTGGTCGCGAGTGCGTATTCGGGCTTCATCATCTGGCACGGCGGACTGTCAGGCTCGATCCCGCTGACGATCGCGACCGAAGGCCACTTCATGCAGGAGGCCATCGGCCTGATCCCGACATCGGAGACAATCTTCGCGCCGTTCAACCTGCTGATCGTCGCGCTGCTGGTGATCGCGGTGCCGCTGATCAACCGCGCGATGACGCCGTCCGACAGGGACGCCGTGCTGTTCACGCCGCCCGAAGACCCCGAGCCGCCGGTGCTCGCACGGGATTCGAGCCCGGCCGAGCGTCTCGAGCACGGCTGGATCCTGTCGGTCGCGGTCGGCATTGCGGGCCTGGTGTTCCTCGCCGATCACTTCATCGCCGGCGGCGGGCTCAACCTCAACATCGTCAACTACGGCTTCCTGATGCTCGGCATCGTGCTGCACCGCACGCCGGCACGCCTGCTGGCCGCATTGCAGGAAGCGATCAAGGGCGGCGCGGGCATCGTGATCCAGTTTCCGTTCTATGCCGGCATCATGGCGATCCTCGTCGGCTCGGGGCTCGCGACGACGATGTCGGAATGGTTCGTGTCCTTCGCCACCGCCGGCAGCCTGCCGTTCTGGACGTTCCTGTCGGCCGGCCTGATCAACATGTTCGTGCCGTCGGGCGGTGGCCAGTGGGCGGTGCAGGCGCCGGTGATGATTCCGGCCGCGCAGGCGCTGGGCGCCGATCTGCCGCGCGTGGCGATGGCCGTGGCCTGGGGCGATGCCTGGACCAGCATGCTGCAGCCGTTCTTCGCGCTGCCGCTGCTGGCGATCGCCGGGCTCAAGATCAAGGACATCATGGGCTACTGCCTGATGCTGCTGTTCGCGTCCGGCGTGCTGATCGGACTGGTGTTCCTGTTCGTCTGAGCCGTGTCCGGAATACCGCCGCGCGATCTCCGCGCGGCGGTCCGTGCCTCACTCCGCGTGGCGTTCGGCGATCTCCGCCAGCCGCGCATCGAGCGCGTCGCGCGGCCACCAGCGACCGCGTGCCATGACGCCCAGCGGCGTCTGTGCATGCGACAGGTCCTCGCGCGGATCGCCGGCCAGCAGCATCAGGTCCGCGCGTCGGCCGACCTCGACGGTGCCGAACGCATCGGGCGTGCCCAGCGCCTGCGCCGCATTGCGCGTGCCGGTGACCAGCACCTCGTAGGGCGTCAGGCCCGCGGCCTGCATCATCGCCATCTCGCGATGGATCGAGAAGCCGGGCACATTGAAGAACTGCGGCGCGTCGGAGCCGAGCACGATCGGCGCGTCGCCGTCGTGCAGCGCCTTCAGCAGATCGCGCCGCAATGCCACCAGTGCCTGCGCCGCGTCGGGCTGGAACGTGTCCCGCGCCGCGTACTCGTGCTTGGCGCGACTCCAGCGTTCGCGCTCCGCGGCCGGCATGTACCGCATCTCCGGCCACTGCAGCATCGCCTCCGGCGCCTCGGACGAGGCCATGTGCTCGACCAGGCTCAGCGTCGGCACGTTCCAGGTGCCTGCGGCGCGGGTACGCGCGACGGCCTCGTCGATGCGGTCGCGATCGGCCCACTGCACCCAGCCGCTGCCGAACCAGCCGGCTTCGCGGTCTGCGGTGTCGGTGTTCGGCGGCACCAGGAACTCGACGTACCGGTCGAGGTGGTCGATCGAGGCCTGCTTCGCATCGAGCGCCATCTCCAGCGGCACGCCGTCGGGGATATGGCCCGCGAACGACATGCCGAGCGCATGCGCGGTCTCCGCCATGCGCGGATAGGCATCGGCGGGAATGCTGCCGAGCTTGAGCAGATCGAAGCCGGCCGCGTGATGCGCACGGACCTCACTGGCGACCTCGTCGGCATTCCCGCTGCGCAGCCAGGGACTGGCGACGACCAGCGTCGGGCCATCGGTCTCGCCGCGGTCGATGCGCGCGCGCAGCTCCGGATGCGAGACGTCGCCCGACATGTTGCGGACCAGGGTCACGCCGTTGGCGAGGTACAGCGCCAGCGTGTCCTGCACGTAGGCGGGATCGTCGCCGCCCGGAACATGGCCGTGGAACTCCGCAAGACCCGGCATCAGCACCCTGCCCTCGCCCGCGATGCGCGTCGCGTCGTCCGGCACCGCCACGCTGTCGCGCGGACCGATCGCGGCGATGCGGCCATCGCGGACGACGACCGTCTGCGAGGACAGCCGCACGTCGCGGTCCATCGGCAGCACGTCGACATCGACGAAGGCGAAGGTGCCGGCGGCGCCGGCATCGGGAGGCGACTGCGCATGCGCCGCCCCGGCGACCAGCAATGTCGCCACCGCCAGTCCACGCCGCCAAGCCCTCATGTCGAGGGATGCGCGTGCAGCGCGACGTTGAGCTGGTCGATCACGACGATCCAGTCGGCATCCTCGATGCGTTCCTCGCGCAACAGCTGCGCCTGCGATTCCGTCCAGAACGGCGCTTCCTCCAGCCGCATGTCGTCGGGCAAGGGCCCGTGTCCGGCGATAAAGGCCTGGATCGCGGCTTCGTCGTTGGGCAGGCCCAGCTGGGCGAAGAGTTCGGAAAACGGATGGACGGTCGATTCCACGGTGCACTCCAGGTTGGGCGTGCAGCGAGCCTAGCGCGGTGCACGTCAACGCAGCCTCAGGCGGGCGCGGTGTGTGGATGCCGGAAACGCGAACCGCCCGGCAGGCGGGCGGTTTGGGCAGTGCATTCGCAGCTGGATACGCTAGTTGACGACTTTCTTGGCGACCGTCAGGCCCAGCACGAACAGCACGACGGCGATGATGACCGCCGCCCAGAACAGGAACTTCGCGATGCCCATCGCGCCACCGGCGATGCCGCTGAAACCGAGGGCGCCGGCGACGAGGCCGATGACGGCGAAAATGATGGCCCACTTGATCATGAAACGTTCTCCTTGCGGAGCGGCGCGATCGCGCGCCGCCAGTGGCCGGAATATTCCGCCGCGCGCGGTGCGGGGCGCGTGAACGGCACGCGCGTAGCGGCTCAGCGCAGACGCGTCGCGAGCGCGCGCATCGCGCAGACCATCCAGCCGAGGATCAGCACGATCACGGTCTTCTGCGCGAGCCCGCGCGGCGCCTCGCGCCACGCCGCGAGGATCCACACCGACGCGAAACACAGCAGCGCCCACGGAATCGCCCAGCGCGCCGTGGGTCGCCACGCCGGATCGCGCAAGAAGCCCAGCGCCTGCACGACCATGCCGGTGGTCGCGAACAGGAACGCGCCTTGCGCCGACACGCCGTGGATCAGCCCTTCCAGCGAGCGGTCGACGCCGGGCAGATCCATCCACGCATACGCGGTCGTCGCCAGCGACGCGCCGGCGAGCGCGAACAGCAGCAGCGCCGCCGCGCTCCGCGACGCGGGCGCATGGGACTCGCGCAGGGCCCAGCCCAGCGCGACCATGCCGATGCCGAGCGCGACATAGGCGGCCTGCAGCAGCGGCCCCCACGCGCCGATCAGGTACAGGCTCATCTGGCTGGCGACGGGATCGAGCTCGGGACGCAGCAGATGCAGTGCGATCGCCGCGGCGGCGAACACGCTGAGGCTCGTTGCGGCGACACGGAGCGCGCGGCGGATCGGCGGGCGCCGGGTGACGAGGAGATGTGCGGACATCGGATGCAGGGGTCGGAAGGCCGCCGCGCATGCTACCGGACCCGTCACGTCCCGCAGCCTGCGCACGCGGGACGATGCGTCGACCCGCGATCCGTTACTTCGACATCCCGATGCCGCGCGATACCCGCAACCGCCACGCCGCGACCCGCCTGCCCGACCTGCGCATCGACAGCTGCAATCTGCCGCTGCGCGACCCAGACGGCGACGGCTTCCTCGGCGACCGAGCCAGCCAGACGGCGTTCCGGCGCTATCTCGACGCCCGGCGCCGGCACCACTTCACCGGCGGACGCGATCCGTTCGGCCAGACCGCGACCCATGCCATTCCCAAGAGCGAGATCGATCTCGTGCTGGTCGGCGGCGATGCCGACGCGGCGCATCTCGTGCACGCGGCCGTAGAGGACCATGCGCACCAGCTCGCCGGCGTGGTCCGCGGATTCCTCGCCACGGAGGAATGGCACGGGGTGCGGCGCATCGTCATCGGCGGCGGATTCCCGGGCAGCCGGGTCGGTGCGCTGTCGGTGCGACGGGCGGCGCGCCTGCTCAAGCGTGCGCGCAGCGGCGTGGACCTGTCGCTGCTGCGGCACGACGGCGACGATGCCGGCCTGCTGGGCTGGGTGCCGCTGGCGCCGGGCACGACGCACCGGCACGAAGCGTTCCTGGCGGTCGACGTCGGCGGCACCAACATCCGCTGCGGCATCGTCGCGCCGCGCCTGGACCAGCGCGACGACGGCAGCCGCGCCCGTGTGCTGGAACGCAGCCAGTGGCGCCACGCGACCGAATCGCCCGATCGCGAAGAAGCCGTGACCCGGATGGCGGCGATGCTCAACGGCCTGATCGCGCACGCGCGCACGCTGGGCCTGCGGCTCGCGCCCTTCGTCGGCATCGCCTGCCCGGGGCAGATCGACATCGACGGCCGCATCCTGCACGGCGCGCAGAACCTGCCCGGCGACTGGGAGGCCGCGGAGTTCGTCCTCGCGACCGCGCTGCGGCAACGGCTGGACCGCATCGGCGGCCGCGCGCCACGGGTGCTGCTGCACAACGATGCCGTGGTCCAAGGACTCAGCGAGCGCCCGCGCATGGCCGCGGTCGAGCGCTGGGGCGTGTTGACCATCGGTACCGGACTGGGCAACGCCAGCTACACCAACCACCGCGCCTGAACCGCGCGGACGCCGCAAGGCCGGCCCGAAGCCGTCCGATGCTATGCTCGACCCTCGGGCCGCGCCCGATCCGTGCGCTCCGCGCGACCTGAGCCGTCGCCCGCCTCGCTTTCCCTCCCGCGTGACCGCCCCGTCGGGGCTCCGCTCCCAGGAAGCATCGTGCCCGGCTATTCCACACGTATCGTGACCGTCCAGGTCGGTGGCCATGCCTACCGCCTGCGCGTGCTCGGCGATCTGCAGCAGTATGCCGATCCCGACGGCCATAGCGCCGATCTGGGGATCTCGTCGGCGCAGTGGTCGCTGTTCGGCCAGGTCTGGCCATCGGGTCGCCTGCTCGCGCAGACGATGGAACGCGCGGATGTCGCGGGCAAGCGCATCCTCGAGACGGGCTGCGGCATCGGCCTGTCGAGTCTGGTGTTGCAGCGGCGTGGCGCGACCGTCGTCGCGTCCGACATGCATCCGCTCGCCGAAGGATTTCTCGCATACAACGCGGCGCTCAACGCGCTGGATGCGGTGCATTACCGGCAGATGCGCTGGGACGTCGCGCTGACGACCCTGGGCCGGTTCGACATGATCATCGCTTCGGACGTGCTGTACGAGCGTGCGCATGCGGCGCTGCTGGCCGATGTGGTCGAGCGCCACGCGCAGCCGAGCGCCGAGGTGGTGATCAGCGATCCGGGCCGCGGCAACAGTGCGGCGCTGAGCCGTCTGCTCGAGGCGCAGGGTTTCTCGCTGCACGAATCGCGCGAAGGCATCGAAGACGATGCCGCTGCGCTGCCGCGCGGCCGCGTGCTGCATTACCGCCGCGCGATGGGGCGGCTGCAGTGAGCAGGCGCAGCGACTGCAACCGCTGCGACGCGGTGTGCTGCCGCCTGACGGTGGTGCTGCAATCCGGCGACGATGTGCCTGAGCGTTTCACCGATGTCAACGACGCCGGACTGCTGGTCATGGCGCGTGATGAAGAAGGCTGGTGCGTCGCCATCGACAGCGCCCGCATGTGTTGTTCGATCTATGAAAGCCGTCCGGACGTCTGCCGACGTTTCGTGATGGACGGTCCCTACTGCCGCGACATCCGAGCCGATTACATCGAGCGCGGCAGCCGCGGTATCCCGCTGGCGATGTATTGACGGAGTCCACCGGATGTCCCGTACCAAAACCCCGAGTTCCCCGCAGTCCGACACGCGCCACCTGTTCGCCGGTGCGCGCAAGCCCAACGAGCGTGGTGCGTCGCTGACCAGCGACCGCATCGCCGACGATCTGGCCACCTTCCGCAAGTCGGGCGGCAAGATCGAAGTGCTCGGCAACACGCGCACCCTGACCCGCATCGACGCACCCGCTGCGCCGCCGGTCGAAGCCGCGCCGCGCAAGCGCCGCGCGAGCTGACGTCCGCGCCGTCGCCTCGACGACGGCGCTTCGATCCGCGTGTCCCTATCGTGTGGGCCTGTCCTCCAGGAGCCGCCCGCATGTCGCTGACACCGTCGATCAAGCCTCTCGATGCAACGCCCCTGCTCGACCGTGTGGTGCTGGTCACCGGCGGTGCGCAGGGTATCGGGCGCGGTATCGCCCAGGCCGTGCTGGGCGCGGGTGGACGCGTGGTCATCGGCGATCTTGATCGCGACGCCGGCCAGGCCTGCCTCGCGGAGTGGGACGTCGGCGAACGCGCACGCTTCCTGCCGCTCGACGTTTCGCGCGAAGCCTCGGCCCGCGCATTCGCGACGAAAGCGCTGGCGGCCTTCGGGCGCATCGACGGCCTCGTCAACAATGCCGGCCCGGCGGACCCCGGGATCGACGACGTATCGAACCTGTCGCTCGCGCACTGGCGCCGCTTCATCGACGGCCATCTCACCGGCACCTTCCTGTGCAGCAAGCACGCATTGCCGGCGCTGCGCGAGGCGCGCGGCGCGATCGTCAACATCGCGTCCAGCCGGGTGCTGCAGTCGGAGCCGCATACGGAGGCCTATGCGTCGGCCAAGGGCGGCATCGTCGGATTCACCCATGCGCTGGCGATCAGCGAAGGTCCGACGGTGCGCGTCAACGCGATCAGCCCGGGCTGGATCGTCACCGACGACTGGCGCAAGCCGTCTGCGCGGCGCACGCCGAAACTGTCGAAGCGCGACCACCGCCAGCATCCTGCCGGACGCGCCGGTGTGCCCGGCGACATCGGCGCGGTCGCGGTATTCTTGTTGTCGGACGCGGCGGCGTTCGTCACCGGACAGAACCTCGTCGTCGACGGTGGCATGACGCGCAAGATGCAGTACGCCTAGACACGGGCGTCACGCTGTGCCCCGTGCGCTGAACCGCGATCGCGCATCGCGGCGGAATTCACCCTCGGGTCCATGACCGGCTGCAAGCATGCAGACCTGTCATCCGCACGGAGAACGTCCATGAATCCGATCCGTACCCTCGCTGCCGTCGGTCTGTTGTCGCTGGCCGGCACGAGCCTCGTATACGCGCAGACCTACGGACCGCAGGACGAGGGACGCCGCTTCAACGACGGCAGCCGCGTGGTCTGCAACGAGGTCGAGGTCCAGCGCAACAGCACCGATCCGAACCGTGTCGGCGGCACCGCAGCCGGCGCCGTGATCGGCGGCCTGGTCGGCAACCAGATCGGCAGCGGCAGTGGCCGCAAGCTCGCGACCGTCGGCGGCGCCGTCGCAGGTGGCGCGATCGGGCGCAACGTGCAGGGCAACCGTCAGGAGGCGAGCGGCAACCGCATCGTCGAGACGCGTTGCGAACGCGTGCATCGCTGACGGGAGGCTCAGAACGTTTCACGCCAAGACGTGGGATGCCAATCCAGAGAGCGGACGGGTCGGCCTGGTGCCGGCCCGTTCGTTTTGCGCGAACGCTACCAGACCAGATCGTCGGGCACGGCGTACTTCGGGTCGTCGTAACCGTCGCTCGCGCCATCGTCGCCATTCGCGGTGCCGTGGTCGAGCACGATCGCCTGCGCATCGCGTTCGCGCACCCGTGGTATGACCGCGCGCGGCAACAGTACGAAGCTGCTGTCCAGGCGCGCGATCACCAGCGCGCCGCTGGCCAGCTGGCGCGCCTGCGCGTCGTCGACCACGATGCTGCGGATGCCGCCGTCGACATCGAAGCGGTAGGCACGCTCACCTGTCGACTCGACCCGGTTGTCGGCGATCAACTGCCGCGCCTGGCCACGCCGCTCGCGCTCGCGGGCTTCCTCGTTGCGGGCCTGTGCGAGCGCGCGATCGCGCTCGGCTTTCTCTTGGCGCAGGCGTTCGACCTCGCGCTGCGAATCGGTCGGCGCCGTGGGCTGCTTGCCGTGGCGCGCCTTCGCCTGCTCGCGCGCGACCTCGGCCACCTTGCCCTTTTTGACCAGGCCGGCCTTCAACAGTTGTTCCTGCAGCGGATTGCGCATGCCACATCGTCCACGGTGTCCGACCGGGGATGATACCGGCTGCGCGATCCCCGCTCCGGCGCTATCGTGCCGCGATGGATCCCCTGCCCTATCTCGCCGGCTATCCGGCCGACGTCCAGATGCGCGCCCGCGCGCTGCGCGACGAGGGCCGGCTCGGCGATTACCTGGCCCGGCGCTATCCCGAGCCGCATGCGATCCGCAACGACCGTCAGCTCTACGACTACGTGCAGGCGCTCAAGGACCGGTACCTGCGCCAGTCCACGCCGCTGCACAAGGCCATCTACGACGGCAGGCTGCAGGTGCTCAGACACGCACTCGGCACGCACACGACCGTCTCCCGCGTGCAAGGCGGACGGTTGAAGGCGAACCGCGAGATCCGCATCGCCAGCGTGTTCCGCGACGCGCCGGCCGCGTTTCTGGAAATGATCGTCGTGCACGAGTTGGCGCATCTGAAGGAAAGCGACCACAACCGCGCGTTCTACAAGCTGTGTACCCACATGAGCCCGGACTACCATCAGCTGGAATTCGATCTGCGGCTGTATCTGATGCACCTCGAGGCGCCGATCAGGATCCCGGACTGAATAAAGATCACCAGCATGAATGCAACGATCCTTCCCGATTCTCCGGGTCGTTCCATTGGTGATACGACGCCAGACTTGTGGACAGGCCGCAGCCCGCGGCACCGATCCGCCCACCACGAGTCCCGTCATGCCCAACGCCTTCATCGCCGCCGCCACCCGCCGCCGCAGCCAGTACGCCCTCGGCCGCAACCTGCCGCTGTCGCAGGCCGACACCACCGCGCTGATCCAGGAAGCCGTGCGCCAGGCGCCGTCCTCGTTCAATTCGCAGAGCTCCCGCGCGGTGATCCTGTTCGGCGAGCAGAGCCTGAAATTCTGGGGCTTCGTCAAGGACGCGCTGCGCGGCATCGTGCCGGCCGACGCGTTCGCCGCCACCGAAGCCAAGATCGACGGTTTCGCCGCCGGCGCCGGCACCGTGCTGTTCTACGAGGACAGCGCACCGGTGAAGGCGCTGCAGGAACAGTTCCCGCTGTACGCCGACAACTTCCCGGTATGGTCCGAGCATTCGACCGGCATGGCCCAGTACGCCGTGTGGACGGCGCTGGCCGAAGCGGACATCGGCGCCAGCCTGCAGCACTACAACCCGCTGCCCGATGCGGCCGTCGCCGCCGAGTGGGACATCCCGTCGACCTGGACACTGCGCGCGCAGATGCCGTTCGGCTCGCACGAGGCGGGTTTCGCCGAGAAGACCTTCATCGACGACGCGACGCGTTTCCGCGTCCACGGCTGATCGCGGCCGCGCGTTCCGGTCCGGGACAGGCCCTGCGTAGAATCGCAGGGTCCTGTTCGTGACTGGAGTTCCGATGCGCCTGCCGATCCGTCCCGCGTCCCTCGCGCTCGCGCTCGCCGGCGCCTGCCTGCTCACCGCATGCGCGCCCGTGCAACGTAGCGAATCTAGCGACACCCGCGCACGCGTCGAATCACCGACGCAGGCCTCGGCCTTCTTCGAGCGCTTCACCGACGACTGGATGCGGCGCCAGCCCTCGGCGTCGACCGCGAGCCGCTACTTCGGCGATGCCGAGCAGGCGCGCATGGATCGCGAACTCACGCCGCAGACGCAGGCGTTCCGTGCGGAGACCGTCGCGCTCGCGCAGCGCGGGCTGAGCGAACTGTCCGCACTCGACCGCGCGTCGATGCGCGACACCGAGCGCGTGTCCGCCGAACTGATGGACTGGCAGCTGCGCAGCCTGATCGAAGGCGACCGCTACGACGACTACGCGTTCCCGCTGCAGCAGTTCAGCGGCGCCAACGTCAACCTGCCGAACCTGATGACGGTCGTGCATCCGCTGCGCAGCGCCGCTGATGCGGAGAGCTATCTCGCCCGCCTGTCGCAGTTCGAAGCGCGCATGGACGAATCGACCGCGCGCGCATCGGAACTCGCGGCGCGCGACGTGCTGCCGCCCCGCTTCATCGTCGAGGCGACCATCGCGCAGATGCGCCGCTTCATCGCCGATGCGCCGGCGCGCAATCCGCTGGTGGCGACGTTCGAGACCCGCCTGCAGACCGTGGACGCCATCGATGCGTCCGCGCGTGCGGCGCTCGTCGACAGGGCCACGCGACTGGTCGAGGGCGGCGTGTATCCCGCATGGTCGCGTGCGATCGCCGAACTCGAAGATCAGCTGCCGCGCACGACCGACGATGCCGGCCTGTGGCGCTTTCCCGATGGCGCCGATGCGTATGCGTTCCAGCTGCGGCGCTTCACGTCGACGTCGCTGAGCGCCGAGGAGATCCACGCGATCGGCTTGCGCGAAGTCGCGCGCATCGAAGCCGAGATGGACGCGATCCTGCGTTCGATCGGTCGCAGCGACGGCAGCGTCGAAGCACGCCTGCGGCAGCTGCGCCTCGATCTGGCCTACCCGGACGACGATGCCGGCCGCGCCGCGATCATGGCCGACATCGACACGATGATGCGCGACGCCGAACGCCGCAGCGATGCGCTGTTCGACATCCGCCCGCGTTCCGCCGTAATCGCGCAGCCCTACCCCGAGTACCGCTGGGACAGCGCCGCCGCGAGCTACACCGCGCCGCCGCTCGACGGCTCGCGTCCGGGCGTCTACCAGATGCCGCTGCGCAAGGACCGCCTGACCCGGTTCGGCCTGCGCACGCTGGTCTACCACGAGACCGTGCCGGGCCATCATTTCCAAGTCGCGCTGTCAGTCGAGAACGCGGCGCTGCCGAAGTTCCGCCAGACGCGCGCGCTCGGCGGCATCTCGGCCTTCAGCGAAGGCTGGGCGCTGTACGCCGAACGGCTCGCGGCCGAGGAAGGCTGGTACGACGGCGATCCGGAAGGCCGCCTCGGCCAGCTCGACGCCGAACTGTTCCGCGCCCGTCGGCTCGTCGCCGACACCGGCCTGCACGCGATGCGCTGGACCCGACAGCAGACGATCGACTACGGCATTCCGGCGTCGGAAGTGGACCGCTACGTCGTCATGCCCGGCCAGGCCACGTCCTACATGATCGGCCAGCTGGAAATCGTGCGCCTGCGCGACAAGGCCCGCGATGCACTCGGCGACCGCTTCGATCCGCGCGCCTTCCACAACCGCGTGCTGCTGACCGGCGTGGTGCCGCTGGAGCTGCTGGAGCGCGAGGTGGACGACTTCATCGCGAAGGCGTCAGCGGCCACGGGTTGAGGCGGGCACGGCCGCGTGCCCTGCAGGGACGCATCGGATGAACCCCGACGCTGATCGGCTGCAACCCGGAAGTGAGCCGGACGGCGTACCGCATCGGCGATTCGAACACCAGCATGATCACGCCGATGACGAGTTGCCTCGGCTTGATTGTGGCCTTGGCGCTACACACACGACTTCGGCGTCGATACGCTGATCGCGATGATGCCGCGTTCTTCATCGGCTCGACGTCGCTGCTCTTCGTCGGGTATTCCCGCTGTGCCTTCCGGTCGGCCGGTACACCGAGGTACTACACACCTGGATGACCACGATGCGCGTGTCTTGGACAATGCATCCGGCAGTGCGAATCCAGATCCGCGCTGTCCTGTTCGCGGACGCTTGCGCGTTCCCCTTGATGCGCGCGCTTTCCGTCGCCGCGCCGCACGTCGCGACTCCGCGACGTCGCGCCATGCACAGGGAGTGACTTCCAGATGCCGCAGCAGACAGTCCAGATTCCGTTCGCCCATTTCCGCGCCTTCCTGCCCGCCGACGGCGTGCGCCAGGTGGTCTGGAACGGCACGATGAACAAGTGGAAGCAGAACAAGGAGCCGTTCGAACGCCACGAGACCGCCGAGGTCGCCTTCGGCCGCGGCATCCGTGCCCAGAAGAAGCATCGCAAGGAAGAGCGTTCGCTTTCGCCGGGTGTCTCGGCGCACGCCGGTCGCATCCACGTCCGCGGCGGCTGGGCCGTGCACAAGGACGTGCCTGTCCACAACGACTACTTCGACGGGCTGTTCCACGCCGACATCTTCGTGCTCGTCCGCAACGGCCACATCGATACCGATCTGCAGAACTTCAACTTCACCTGGAATGCGAGCCTGGCCGCGAAGGTCATCGACTTCACCGGCATGCTGCGCAACATCGTCATCGGGATGATCCGCTCCCAGGTGCGCAACCAGCTGGCCACCCGACTGCGTGCGGAAGTACAGAAGGCGGTGGACGATCTGCTGCGCCGCTATCCGCAGGCGCAGGTCGCGCTCGATGCGACCAGCGTCGAGATCCGCGAGGATGCGATCGCCGTGACCGTGCACTACGTGCAGAAGGTCAAGCCGGCGACCCAAATCGTGACCGCGCTCGGCACCGCGACGAAGGCGAAGCGCGCGGTGCCGATCTCCGCGCAGGTCGATCGCGTCGTCCGGCCGGTACGCCGGGTCAAGGCCGTGAAGATCGCCTAGCGCAGAACGCCTTAGGAGCGTGCGTCAGCGTCGGGGATGCATCGCACGCGAGCGCGCTCCCACATGACGAAAAGGGCCGGGAAATCCCGGCCCTTTCTTCGATCAGCGATCCGCGCGGATCACCAGATCCGGACGCGGTCCTCCGGTGCGATCCACAGCGCGTCCTGCGCGGTCACGCCGAACGCGTCGTACCACGCGTCGACGTTGCGCAGCGGTGCGAACGCGCGGATGTGGCCCGGCGAATGCGTGCCGTTGACCAGCTGCTGGCGGAGTGCATCGTCGCGCCACAGCGTGCGCCAGACCTGCGCCCAGCCCATGAACAGGCGCTGCTCGCCGCTGAAGCCGTCGATCTCCGGAGCCGGCTTGCCGTCGAGCGAACGGCGGTAGGCTTCGAGCGCGATCGTGATGCCGCCGAGGTCGCCGATGTTCTCGCCCATCGCGACCTTTCCGTTGATGTGCATGCCCGGCAGCTGCGGGAACACGTAGGCCTCGTACTGGGCGCCGAGCTTGGCGGCCTGGGCCTCGAACTTCGCCGCGTCCTCGGCCGTCCACCAGTCGCGCAGCACGCCTTCGCCATCGGACTTGCGGCCCTGGTCGTCGAAGCCGTGGATGATCTCGTGGCCGATCACGCCACCGATGGCGCCGTAGTTGACCGCCGGATCGGCATCGGGATCGAAGAACGGCGGCTGCAGGATCGCGGCCGGGAACACGATCTCGTTCTTGACCGAGTTGTAGTAGGCGTTGACGGTCTGCGGGGTCATGCCCCACTCGCCCTTGTCGACCTCCTTGCCCAGGCGGTTGCGGCGGTAGTCCCACTCGAACGCCATCGAACGCTCGGCGTTGCCGAAGACGTCGCCGCGTGCAACCTGCAGGCCGCTGTAGTCACGCCAGGTGTCGGGGTGGCCGATCTTCAGCCCGAAGCCTTCGAGCTTCTTGCGCGCCTCGGCCTTGGTTTCGGCGCCCATCCAGTCGAGCTGGTCGAGACGCGCGCCCATCGCCACCTTCACGTTGGCAACCAGCTCGTCCATCTTGGCCTTCGAATCGGCCGGGAAGTACAGCTGCACGTAGTCGCGGCCGATCGCCTCGCCCATCGTGTTCTCGGCGAACGACACGCCGCGCTTCCAGCGCTCCTGCTCCTCGGGCTGGCCCGACAGGAACTTGTTGCGGAACTCGAAGCGGGCATCGGAGAACGCCTTCGACAGCAGCGGCGATGCGCTGTCGATCGTGCCGAAGGCCTGCCAGGCCTGCAGCGTGGCGATGTCGGTCTCGCCGAAGATCGCCGCGAGCTTCGGAATCGCAGTGCTCTGGCGCACGACGGCGCGCGGCGCCTGCGGCACGCCGGCCGCGGCGAAGTACGTCGCCCACGGGAAGCCCGGCGCAGTGGTCTCGAACGCGGACAGGTCGACCGGGTTGTAGGTCCTGTCGCGGTCGCGGCTCTCGGCGCGGGTCCAGTACGCCTCGGCGATCTTGGTCTCCAGCGCGAGGATGGCTTCGGCATTCTGCTGCGGGTCGTCCCAGCCGCCGAGTTCGAGCATCTGCGCGATGTAGGCCTGGTAGCGCTCGCGCTGCGGCGCGAAGTTCTCGCGCAGGTACATCTCGCGATCGCCCAGGCCCAGGCCCGACTGGCTCATGTACAGCGTGTAGCGGTCGGGATCGCGCTGGTCGTCGGACACGCCGAGGCTGAAGAAGCTGCGGCCGAAGTCGCCCTGGCTCTGTCCCATAAGGGTCGCCAGCGCGTCACGGTCGGTCGCGGCGCGGATCGCCGCCAGCTTCGGCTCGAGCGGCCTGGCACCGAGGGCTTCGATCGCCGCCTCGTCCATGAAACCGGCATACAGCGCGGCGACCTTGGCCTGGTCGCCATCGGTGGCGGGATCGCCGGCCGGGTAGCCTTCGACCAGCTGGCGCACGCGCGCCTCCGACAGGTCGCGCAGCACGAGGAATGCGCCGTAGCTCGACTTGTCGGACGGGATCTGGGTGTCCTGCGCCCATGTGCCGCTGACGTAGCGGAAGAAATCCTCGCCCGGGCGCACGCCGGTCTCCATGCCGGCGGTGTCGATGCCCCAGCTGCCCATGCGCTTGGCGGCGACGGTGGCTTCGGCGCTGCCGCCTGCGCCCGTCTCGGCCTGGAACAGCGTCTGCAGCTGGCAGAGGTCGTCGAGGCAGGCGTGCTCGTGGTCATGGGCAACGGCGGACGAGGCCGCCATCGTCAGAGCGACGGCCGTGGCCGCGGACAGCAGGGTCTTCTTCAAAGTCGATCTCCGGGATGTCGTGTCGGGCCGGCGTCGCGGTTGCATGCGAAACCGGCCGTCCAGCATACCGGTCCCGGCCCGTGCATCGCCCGAACGCGGACCCAACCTATGGCACTCGCGGTGGCGGGGGATTCGGGCCGGCAGCGATGCTGCGGCGAGTGCTGGGCATCCGCGGGGTTGCAGCTGTCGATCAGTCGCGCGGCAACACCCGGACGCGTTGCGTCAGCGCGTGGGTCTGCCCGGGCGCGAGACGGACGACATCCGGCCCGGCATTCGCGGCCTCCAGGCACAGGAAACCGCGCCAGGCGCCGTCATTCATGTCGCTGCTGCGCTCCGCTGCGGCCTCGCCCGGATTCCAGACCACGAGGGCGTGGCTGCCCGTGGTCGTCAATTCGAGGCGCCGGTCGAGTCCCGGATCGTCGAGGCGGTAGCGGCCGCCGGCGTCAGCGTAGATGTAGTCGCTGCGGCCCGGGTCGCGGGCGTCGTCCAGGGTCCAGTCGCCGGTCTGCGCGTGCCGCGCGTAGCCGTCGTTCTTGTCGAGGAACTGCAGGCCGTCGAGGCCTTCGACACGTACCGCGGCGACATCGGAGACGCGGAAGTAGCTGTGCAGCGCCTGGGTGAACGCGACCGGGGCGGCTCTTTCATTCGTGGTCTCGAGCGTCTGTTCGAGCGCAGCGCCGATGCGCAGATGCATGCGCAGCGCCAGACCGAGATCCGGATGATGCGGCGGCGCCAGCGTCAGCGACACGCTGCCGTCGTCGTCACGGGCGGCGTCGACGAGCTGCCAGCGCACCGTGCGCACGAAACCGTGCGAGGGCACGTCACTGGTCTGGCCCTGGCGGCCGAAGAACGGCCAGATCACCGGCACGCCGCCGCGGATCGCAGCCGGCACGTCGGCCGGTCGCGGCGACAGCCACAGCACGTCCTCGCCGCCGGTCGGCACGTAGGACAGCAGATGGCCGCCATGCAATGCGATCGCGGCGCGCGCATCCGCGGTCTCGACCAGCACCGCCGGATAGCCGGCGAAGCTGCCGATCCGCACGCCGTCGACATCGGGCGCGGTCATCGGTGCAATCGGCGACGCGGCGGCGGCGACGTCGTCCGCGTAGCGCGCGGGCGTCGTGAAACGGATTTCGATCGTGTCTGCGGTATCGGTCATGGCATCGGTCGGGGGCGGCACGGCATTCGGCCGGCCTGCGACGCAGCCGGCGAGCGCGACGATCAGGCAAGGCAGCAGCAGGCGGACGGCAACGTGCATGGCGGGGCTCGTGGGAAACCGGCGCAGGGTAACGCACGACGCGAGGCCAGCATCGCGGATCCGGCAACACGGTGTGCCGGAATCGAGGCGCGCGGCGGCATCGGCGCGACCTAAGCTGCAGGTCCGGTCCCGCCGAGCCACCGCCATGACGCTGCGTCCCGTGCTGCTGCTGAGCCTGCTGCTGTCCGTCGCCCTGCCCGCGTTCGCCAGGGACGCCTCGCCGAAGATCACCGTGCTCTACGACGCCTTCGGCGACGACCCCGCGCTCGAGAAGGACTGGGGCTTCGCCGCGCTGGTCGAGGTCGATGGAAAACGCATCCTGTTCGACACCGGCAACGATGCCGAGACGTTCCGCCGCAACGTCGCGGCGAAGGGCGTCGATCTCGCCGATCTCGACATGGTGGTGATGTCGCATCGCCACGCCGACCACATGGCGGGCCTGTCGGTCGTGCTCGAAGCGAACCCCGCTGTCGCGATCCATGCGCCGCAGGAAGGCTTCGGCATCTACGGCTCTTCGCTGCCGTCGAGCTTCTACCGCAAGGACGACGCCCTGCCCGCGCGCATGCGCTATTTCGACGGCGCACCGCCGGAAACCCTGCAGTTCGGCAGCGCCTGGCCCGGCGCGAAGCTGCATCCAGTCGCGCAGACCACCGAGATCGCGCCGGGCGTGTGGGCGATCGCGACGGTGTCGGACGTGCCGGGCACGCGCGAATTGCGCGAGCTGTCGCTGGCGGTGCGCACGCCCGAAGGCCTGCTGCTGGTCGTCGGCTGCTCGCATCCGGGCCTGCCGGTGATCGTCGCCGAAGCGGCGAAGCTCGATCCCGACATCCATCTCGTGATCGGCGGCTTCCATTACGTCAATGCCGACGATGCGACGATCGCCGGTGTCGTCGATGCGCTGGCACCGTACGACATCGACTTCATCGCACCGGGCCACTGCACCGGGGAAGCGACATTCGCCGCCCTGCAGCGCGCCTACGGCGATCGCTATCTGTACGCCGGTCTCGGCGCGGCGCTGGTGCTCGACAACGCCGAAGGCCCGGACCGTCCGCGTGGCGCCGCCGCCACGTTCGATGCCGCGGAACGCACGGCCTATCGCGCGCTCGCCCTGCGCGGCGACCACGTGCACGACCACAGCGCGGCGCGCTGAGCCGACCGCCTCATTCGCCCGACGCCCAAGGCGCCTGCGCCAGCTTGCGTGCGAGATGGTCGACCAGTGCCTGCACCCGCGCCGGGCGACCGCGCCCCGGCGGCATGACCACGTGCACGGCGATTTCCGGCGGCTGCCAGCCCGGCAACGCGACCTCGAGCGCGCCACGCCGCAGTTCGCGCCAGACCAGGAACTCCGGCTGCAATGCGAGCCCGGCGCCGGCCAGCAATGCCGGCGTCAGCGCCTCGGCATTGTTCGCCCGCAGCAACGACGGCACGCCGACCGAATAGTCGCCATGGCGCGCGTGGTGGAAGCGCCAGGCCGCGCCTGATCGTGCATAGGCGTAGGTCAGGCCGCGATGCGTGCCGAGATCGCGTGGATGTTTCGGACGACCGAAGCGCTCGAAATACGCCGGCGCGCCGACCAGCAGGATGCGCACGCCGCACAGCCGGCGCGCGACGAGACTGGAATCCTCGAGGTTGCCGATGCGCAGCGCGAGATCGAACCCGCCGCCGACGATGTCGACGGTCTCGTCGCTGAGCGCGAGTTCCAGCGTCACGTCCGGAAACTTCGCCATGAACGCCGGCAGCAGCGGCGCGAGATGGGCGACGCCGAACGACATCGGCGCGGCCATGCGCACGTGGCCCCGCGGGCTGATCGCTTGTGCAGTCACCGACGCTTCGACCGCTTCGCCCTCGGCCAATAGCCGGCTGGCGCGTTCGACCGCCGCCTCCCCTGCCGCGGTCAGCGTCATCCGGCGCGAGGTGCGATGCAGCAGCGGCGTGCCGATGCGCTTCTCCAGCCGGGCGATGGCCTTGGACACCGTAGGCTGGGTGATACCGAGCGCTTCGGCCGTCGCCGCGAACGAGCCGAGTTCGGCGACACGCGCGAAGATCGCCCAGGCTTCGAGGTCGGGAAGCTGCATGGCGTGATAAATGGAATGGATGGAGTTCCATTCTTTCCATTCCCCGCATCGGCCGCAAGGCGTAACGTGGCGCCATTCCCGACATGCACTGGAGAACGCCATGATCGAACGTCGCCCCTTCGACACCCTCGGCGCCGCCAACCACGGCTGGCTCGACGCGCACCACCACTTCTCGTTCGCGAGCTACCACGAGCCTGCGCGCATGGGCTGGGGGGCATTGCGGGTCTGGAACGACGACCTGATCGCGCCGCGCACCGGCTTCCCGCCGCATCCGCATTCCGACATGGAGATCATCACCTACGTCCGCGAAGGTGCGATCAGCCACAAGGACAACCTCGGCAATGCCGGACGCACCGGCGCCGGCGACGTGCAGGTGATGAGCGCGGGCACAGGCATCCAGCACGCCGAATACAACATGGAAGGCGAGCAGACCCGGATCTTCCAGATCTGGATTATTCCCGATGCGCGCGGTGGCGCGCCGGCCTGGGGCACCAAGCCGTTCCCGAAGGATGCGCGCAGCGGCGATTTCATCGCGCTGGCCAGCGGCTTCGACGAGGACGATGACGCGCTGCCGATCCGCGCCGCGGCGCGCGTGCTCGGTGCGACGCTCAAGGCCGGCGACACCGCCGAATACGCGTTCGCCAATGGACGCCTCGGCTATCTGGTGCCGGCCTCGGGCGCGGTCGAGATCAACGGCACGCGCATCGACGCCCGCGATGGCGCGGCGATCCGCGACGAAGCGATGATCCGCGTGACCGCGCTGGAAGACGCGGAACTGGTCCTGGTCGACACCGCGCCGTAAGCGTTTCCATCCAGCCACGCCGCGCACCATATGGTGCGCGGCGCGCTCGCCCGTCGATGTTGCATCCGCAGCATCGGCGGCATCTGCATGGGCGTGGTTTTACGCGATCCGAACGCAATTCCGTGACCTCGTGCCCCGAACGGCACATCGGTCGCGCGAGGTTTTGACAGCGTTGTCAATCGGCGGCAGCGTCGGTGCCGGTCCAGACCAGGGGGTGGGCCCATCACCATCACGCAAGGAGCCCACATGGACCGCATATCCCGCATCGCCCTTCCGATCGCCGCCTGCATCGGCCTCGCTGCATTCGCCCTGCCTGCCGACGTGCAGGCGCAGACACCGGTCTGGGAAGAGAACTTCGACGGCACGTCGATCGACGGCGACACCTGGACCTTCGATGTCGGCACCGGCTGCCAGATCGGCATCTGCGGCTGGGGTAACAGCGAGCTGCAGTACTACACCAGCCGTCCGGAGAACGCGCGCATCGAGAATGGAAACCTCGTCATCGAGGCGCGCCGCGAAAACTTCGAAGGCAGCCCCTTCACCTCGGCGCGCCTGAAGACCGAAGGCCGCGTGCATTTCAAGTACGGCACGCTGGAGGCGCGCATCAAGACGCCCGAAGCCGGCAACGGCATCTGGCCGGCGTACTGGATGCTCGGCGCGATCGGCGTCTGGCCCGACCGCGGCGAGATCGACATCATGGAGATCGGCCACGTCGACGGCATCGCCGCGGGCATGGGCAACCGCCGGGTCGGCGGCGCGGTGCACTGGAACTACGGCGGCGGTCACGCCAGCCATGCCGATTACGCGGACTTCCCGAGCAACCTGCACGACGACTACCGCACCTACCGGATGACCTGGGATCCGGAGTTCATCCGGGTCACCGTCGACGGCCTGCAGTATTTCGAGATGGCGATCTCGGACATCGAGGGCGCCTCGCTGCACGAGTTCCACGCCCCGCATTTCCTGCTGCTCAATCTCGCGGTCGGCGGCACGTATACCGGCATCTTCGATCCGAACGGCATCACCGCGCCGCTGCCCGGGAAGATGCTCGTCGACTGGATCCGCCTGTATCAGGACCATCCCGACAGCGAGCTGCACATCGGCGGAGACAGCGCGGTGCCGGCCGGCCGCTTCGGTGTCTATACCGAGCAGACCGGCCTGGCCGGTGCGCTGGATTTCGGCAGCGACGCGGAATTGTTCGTCTGGAACAACCTGACGCCCGTCAGCGCCGCGCCGTTCGAGGGCGGCGAGGTCATGGCGTTCCGCGCCAACGCCGGCGAATGGTTCGGGCTCGGCATCCTCACCGACTACCGCAACATGAGCGCTTACGCCGGCGGCGCGCTGAAGTTCCACATGCGCACGACGACGCCATCCACGTTCAAGGTCGGCATCAACACCTCGTTCGGCGACAGCTGGGTCGACTTCGCGGCAGGCGGCCCGAACTACGGCCTGGTGCGCGACGGCCAGTGGCACGAGGTCACGATCCCCTTCAGCGCCTTCTACGATCTCGACCTGCATGCGGTGAAACAGATGTTCATGGTCGTCGCCGATCCGCCGGCGCAGGACGTCGAACTGTCCATCGACAACGTCTACTACCAGAGCCCGTGAGCACCCGGGCCGGGCGTGGCGCGCCGCGCCCGGCTCAGAACACCGACAGGCCGGTCATGCGCGTGAACCGGTGCAGCGCATAGCCGCCGAGCAGCGAGTTGCCCTTCTCGTCGAGCGCCGGCGACCAGACGCACAGGTTCAGCACGTGCGGCACCACCGCGACGATGCCGCCGCCGACGCCGCTCTTGGCCGGCAGGCCGACATGGAACGCGAACTCGCCCGCGGCATCGTAGGTGCCGCAGGTCATCATCACCGCATTGATGCGCCGGGCGCGTTCGGCGCTGGTCACCTGTTCGCCCGACGACGGGCAGCTGCCGCGGTCGGCGAGAAACTGCAGGCTGCGCGCGAGGTCGATGCAGTTCATCTTCAGCGCGCACTGGAAGTAATAGAAATCCAGTACCGCCTGTACGTCGTTCTCGATGTTGCCGAAGCTGCGGATGAAGTTCGCCAGCGCCACGTTGCGGTAGCCGCTCTTGCGCTCCGACTCCCAGATCTCGTCGTCGCGGCCGATGTCGGCGTTGCCGGCGCGCTCGCGCATGAAGCCGAGCAGTGCGGCTTCGGGATCGTCGTAGTGCGACAGGATCACGTCGGCGACGACGATCGCGCCGGCGTTGATGAAGGGATTGCGCGGGATGCCGTGCTCGTGTTCGAGCTGGATCAGTGAATTGAACGGATCGCCCGACGGCTCGCGGCCGACGCGCTTCCACAGATCGTCGCCGGCCCTGTCGAGCGCGAGGGTCAGCGTGTGCACCTTGGAGATGCTCTGGATCGAGAACGGCGCATGCGCCTCGCCGACGGTGTAGACCTCGCCGTCGAGCGTCGCCACCGCCATGCCGAAGGTGTCGCGCGGCACGGAGGCGAGCGCCGGGATGTAGTCGGCGACCTTGCCCTTCTGCGTGTCGAACCGTTCGCGCACCTCGGCGTGGATCGTCGCCAGGATCTCCTGCAGGTCGTGGCGACCCAGATCGTGCGGATTCTGCGGGGGGCTGCGCATGAGGTCTCGGTGTGGATCGCGGCCCCGCAGCATGGCGTCGCCGGCGTGACCGTGCGGTCACGTCAGCGCGTCGTCACCCGCGCGGCCATGTCGCGTCCAGCCTGTGGAACGACGCCGGCAAGGTGATGCCGTGCGCGTCGTAGTCGTGCACTTCGGTCCCGTCGACATGCACGCGCCACGGCCGCGTGCGCTGTGGCCATGCGACGTGCACGGTGCTGCCCGCGCGCAGCCCCGGTCCGAGTTCGACATCGAGCCGCCCGGCATCGCCGCGCGCCTGCAAGGTCAGCGGCCCGTAGGCGGTGGGCAAGGCATCGAGGCGCAGGCCTTCGCCCACTAGCCAGTCCGGCGGCGTGCCGGGCAGCAGCCGCAGCACCGCGTCCTCCTCGCGCATCAGCATGCCGAACACCGCGCGCGCGTACTCCGCGCCGATCCAGGTATGCGGCATGTCGCCGAGGTAGCGGGGGAAACGCAGCCGCGAATGCACGACCTCGCCCCAGACGTGCCAGGGCCGCGGCCGGCGGTCGTCGAGCATGCGCGACAGCATCTCCCATGCCGCGTCCGGCTGGTCCAGATGCACGAAGGTCAGCACGTTGCGCAGTTCGTAGGGCGAGTACGCATACAGCGCATCGGGCGCCGCGTTGCGCCGGAAGTCGGCGAGATAGCGGTCGAACGTGGTGCGCAGCGCGTCTGCGGGCAGCAGGTCCCGCTGGCCGGTCGGATCGAGCGCGATGGACACGCTGGTGGGATCGTCGCCACCGAGATCGGCCGCTGCCGGCACCGTGTTCTGGCCGCTCCAGGCCATCGTCGCGCGGATCGATGCGGCCACGTCGATGCGCAGCGCGTCGTATTGCGCGCGCGCCCACGCGGCGGTGTCCGCATCGCCCAGCTGTTCGGCGAGCCACGCGCCGTCGTGCCAGCCCTTGAGCGCCCAGTAGTCGTCCCAGTAGCTGTGCGTCGGACTGGAGTAGCCCTCGTGGCTGATCGACGGCGCGATGATGCCGCGGAAGCGTTCCGGCGCCGGCGCGACCCCCATGTAACCCGGCACCAGCGTGCGCTCGCGCAGGGTCTGCAGGAAGCGCATCGCGGCGGTCACCTGCGGCAGGTAGTCGCGGACGGTCTCCGGCCCGCCGTCGAGGCGCGCGACGTCGGCCACGAGCGCGATGTACTGGCCCTGCGCGTCGAACTCGATGTCCGAACCGAATCCGGTGAACAGCGTGCCGTCGTCGTTGATGATCGGCGAAACCAGGCCCGATTCGCGCACCGCGTGGTCGGTGTACCAGCGCAGGAAATCGCGGGCCACGTCGGCCTGCCCCATGCGCAGCAGCACCGCGGCGGTCGCGGCGGCGTCGCGGATGAAGGAGCGGTCGTAGTTGCGCGGTCCCGGCTGCATCGCCTGGCCGGTGCGGTTGATCAGCATGTAGGCCGCCTGCGTGCGCAGCGCATCCACCATGTCGCCATCGGGCAGCGCGATGTGCACATCGCCGAAGCGTGCGCGCCAGTCGTCGGCGACGCGCGCGGCCAGTGCATCGAAGCTCGCGTCCGGCGTCTCGCCGATCCGCAGCGATGCAGGCACCAGCGCCGGCGCTTCCGGCAACGGACCGTGGTTACGGTCCGTGCGGGTGATCCCCAGCGGAAACGCGACGACGACCGACTCGCTCGCGCCGGGCGCCAGACGCATGCGGTAGCCGAGCAGCGACGCGGCCAGGCCGGCATCGTCGTGCGCGGACATCGCCCCGGGGGCTGTGCCGGCCGCGGCATGCGGCGTGAGTTCGGTGGCGCCGTCCTCGCCGAACGGCGCCGCGCCCTGGTGGGTCGGTGGGGTCAGCGATGTCAGCAGCGAGCGCCCGTTGACGCGAACCGCGGTGCCCAGCGGATCGGGCGTGATCGCGACATCGAAGATCGGCGACAGGCCGCCGTTCTGCCACGGCGGATTCATCTGCATCGGCCGCACCAGCAGCGACAGCGTGCCGTCGATGGGCGCGTTCCCCCGATTGGTCACGCGATGCCGCAGCAGGGTGACCGGCTGGCCGTCGAGCGTCGTGGCGAAGCTCTCGCTGCGCACCGCGATATCCGGTGTCGCGGTCCAGTCGACGGCCGGCATCGGCATCCAGCGTTCGCGCAGCGTGTGCACGGGCGTCGTGCCTGCGGCGCTGGCCGCGCCGCGCGCGTCGCGCCAGATCGCCTGCACCAGTGGCGCGCCCTTCCAGGCTTCCAGATTGCCCCATTCGTCGAAGATCGATTTCTGCAGGCCGCCATGCACGCCGACGACCGCCCAGTAGGTCTGCTGCATGTGCAGCGACGGCGGAAACAGCACCGCGCTGCCGCGCGCCGCGGCCGCCTGGTAGGCGCGCATCGGCGTCATCACCTCGCCCGGTCCGAGCAGGCGCAGGCGCGCGACCGCCGGCGGCGCGCCGTCGCCTGCGGACACGCGGACGCGCAATGCCTGCGCCTCCAGCGCGACCGGGCTGGCCAATGTGGACGTGCCGCCGTCACCGGGGAAGGGATCGCGCGCCACGACCCGCCAGTCGCCGGCCGCGTCGCGCACCTCCAGCGTCGCGCCATTGCGCGTACCGGCCCATTCGATGCGCAGGCCGGCGGTAGGCTGCGGCGACGCGAAGTCCAGCGCGATCAGGCCCGCATCGCCGTCCATCGCGACCGGCACCGGCGCGTCTGCCCGGCGCCAGACGCGTGCGTTGCCGGAATCGTCCAGGCCGCGGACGCGCGGCGCCTCGGCGACCGGCAGCGGTTCGAACTCGAAGATCGACACGCCCCAGTCCGACGTCTTCGGCAGCGCCGCCAGTCGCAGCCAGCGCGCACGGACCGGTGCGAAGAACAGGGTTTCGACGCCGCCCAGCGAATCGGGCTGCACGTGCACGTCGCGCCACTCGCCTTCAATCTCGGCCGCCTGCAGCACGAAGCCTTCGGGATTGGCGAGATCCCAGCGGAGGCGCACGCCGCCGATCTCGGTCGCGCGGCCCAGGTCGACCTGGAACCAGTGGCCGGCACTGAACGCGCCGCCGGTCTTGGTCGCCGGATCGCCGTCGATCAGATGATCGATGGCCTCGGCCTGTACCTGCATCGACGAACTGGTCGCCGTCCACTGCGCGCGAGGCGGCAGCGCGTCCTGCGCGAACGTCGACGCGCCTGCCAGCGCGCATGCCAGACCACACAGCCACCGCACCCGGTTCCGCATCGCGCACCTGCCCTGTCTTCGCACGCCCTCCCCAGGGTCGCGACGCCGGCACGTGGGCCGTCGCGACCGCGAGCGTAACCGTTTTCAGCCGCGCCGGGCGCGGGACCGGCGGCCACCCTCCGCAGATGCGATCCCGGCGCTCACATGCGCGGAATCGCTGCAGTGGCGGACTGAACACGGGCGCGGAGACGTCGCCTTGATCCGGGATCGGCGAGGCTGGTTCCCATCGCGCATCGCCGCAACGCACAGGAACAGACTGCATGGGCATGTTGATCGAAGGCCGTTGGGAATCCGACGAGGACAAGCTCGTCGGCGAGGACGGCGCGCTGCAACGGCCCGATTCGAAATTCCGTAACTGGGTCACCGCCGATGGCGCACCCGGTCCGACCGGCGAAGGCGGATTCGCCGCCGAGCCAGGCCGCTACCACCTCTACGTGGCGCGCGCCTGTCCCTGGGCGCATCGCGCGACCCTGTTCCGCGAACTCAAGGGCCTGCAGGCGATGATCGGCCTGTCGGTCACCCACTGGCTGATGGCCGACGACGGCTGGACCTTCGCGACCGGTCCCGGCGTCATTCCCGACCCGCTCCACGACACCGACACGCTGTGGCAGCTCTACGTGCGCGCCGATCCCGGCTACACCGGCCGCGTGACCGTGCCGGTGCTCTGGGACACGCAGCGCGGGACCATCGTCAGCAACGAATCGGCCGACATCATCCGCATGTTCAACAGCGCGTTCGACGATGTCGGCGCGACGCCCGGCGATTACGCGCCGGCGGCACTGATCGACGAGATCGACGCGCTGAACGCGCGCATCTACGACGGCCTCAACAACGGCGTCTACAAGGCCGGCTTCGCGACCAGCCAGTCCGCCTACGAGGAAGCCGCGTGCGGCGTGTTCGAGACGCTCGACTGGCTCGAATCGCATCTGTCCGACCGCACCTGGCTGTGCGGCGACACGCAGACCGAGGCCGACTGGCGGCTGTTCACCACCCTGCTCCGCTTCGACGCGGTCTACCACGGGCACTTCAAGTGCAATCTGCGGCGGCTGACGGACTACCCGGTGCTCTCGGCCTACGCGCAGCGGCTGTATGCCGAACCTGCGGTCGCGCCGACGGTGAACTTCGACCACATCCGCCGCCACTACTACCAGAGCCATCGCCAGATCAATCCGACCGGCATCGTGCCGGTGGGACCGGAACCGGTGTTTCCGGCCACGTTCTGAGTCAGGTGTCGCGGCGCGCGTCGACGATGTCCGGTGTGCGCAACGGCGCGCCCCCGGCGTCGAAGAACACCCGGTTGCGAATGCCGCGCAGGCGCGCCGCCAGCAAACGCATGAAGATGGCGCCTCCACCGATCGCGGTTGCGAGCGGCGTCCTTCGCACATGTCCCTCGGCTGATCCCCGGTTGAGGACGAAGCGCGGTGGACCGAACGCCGCATCGCGCGCCCGCGGCTCCAGCGCTTCGGCGATCACGCCGACATAGGCCACGCGCGCATCGCGCGCCGTATTGGCGACAGGCGCCTTGCAGCAGTCCGCATACCAGCGCAGCAGGCCCTTTTCCGAAAGCGAGAGGCAGGCGAGTCGTGCTTCGCCCGCGGTGAACCGGATCGCGTCCGGTGGCACGGCGACGATCGCGGTGCCGCCCTGCGCATCGAGTACGGCGTCCGCGCCGAGGAGTCGCGCATACGCCCGGCAGTCGCGACAGTAGCAGCGCGCATGACCGTAGGCGTGGACGTTGCTCACATCCCCGCGCAGCTGTCCGCAGCGGCATCGCAGTTCGACGTGCATGACCGGCTCCCGACGATTCGACGCCTGGATGCTGCGCCGGGGCCGGGTCGGGCCATGTGAACGCTCAGTCCACCGCGGCGACCTCGTAGAGTTCCAGCGGCAGCCCGTCGGGATCGGCGAAGAACACGAAGCGCTGGCTGGTGTAGGGATCGACACGCACCGGTTCGAGCTCCACGCCACGCGCTTGCAATCCTGCGCAGGCGGCGTCGATGTCGTCCACCGCGAACGCGAGATGGCGCAGGCCACGCGCCTCCGGCCACGAGGATCGCGGCGGTGCGTCCGGGAACGAGAACAGCTCGACCTGGCCGCCGTCCGGCAGTGCGAGATCGAGTTTCCACGACTGCCGTTCTTCGCGGTAATGCTCGGCCAGCACCCGCAGCCCCAGCGTCTCGACGTAGAACGCCTTCGAGACCGCGTAGTCGCCGCAGATCACTGCGACGTGGTGCAGGCCGCGCAGCATCGTCAGGCCGGGACTTTCAGCGTGCGCGCGAACAGCGCCAGCATCCGCGACCAGGCTTCCTTCGCGGCCGCTGCGTCGTAGCGCGGCGTGGTGTCGTTGTTGAAGCCGTGCTCGGTGTCGGCCGGCTGGTACAGCGCGAACGTCTTGCCCGCAGCGGCCAGCGCCTGCTCGTACTCGGGCCACTGCGCGTTGACGCGTGCGTCGTTCGACGCGAGCACCACCAGCAGTTCCGCCGCGATCTTCGGCACGTCTTCCAGTGGCGCGGCCGGTCCGTAGAACGGCACCGCGGCGCGCAGCGTCGGCAACTGCGTGGCCAGCCAGTTCGCCATGCCGCCGCCGTAGCAGAAGCCCACCACGCCGAGATGGCCGTTGCCGCCTTCGATCGCCTGCAGCCAGTGTGCGGCGGCGACGAAATCCTGCCGTGCCTTGTCCTGGTCGAGGGTGGCGAACAGGGCGCGCGCGGCATCTTCCTCGCCCGGATAGCCGCCCTTCGGGAACAGCGCGTCGGGCGCGAACGCGATGTAGCCCTCGAGTGCGATACGACGCGCGACATCCTCGATGTGCGGATTCAGGCCGCGGTTCTCGTGCACCACCAGCACCAGCGGCAACGCACCGGTCGCCCCGGCCGGGCGCGCGAGGTAGCCGCGGCCGCGGCCATTGCCCTTGGGTGCATCGAATTCCACATGGCGCGTCTGCAGGCGCGCGTCGTCAGGGGCAATCTGCTGCGCACTCGCGAACTGCGGGCTCAACGCGGCCAGCAGACCCACCGCGCCCGCGGCACCGGCGATGCGGCCCGCGCGCGTGAGGAATCCGCGGCGATCGATCGCGCCGTGCACGTAATCGTCGAACAACGCGAGCACGTCGGGATCGAAGTCGCGCGCAGTGAGCTTCGGGGGCGTGGCCATGGCGGTTCCTGTGGCGGATCGGACGTCCATGGTAATCGGCCAGATGCGGCTGCGAGCGCGCTTGGGCGCGAAGGGCTTTTCCTCAGGGCGCCATCGCGCGGTAGCGGCTTGCACGCTGTCATCCGCGCATTGCCGCAGCGCAACAAAACTTCAATACATCGCCGCTAGCCTCCGGCCCCGGTCGCACGTCGGCCTGCGTCGCGTGCACGCGCACGGCGCGCACCCGTCCATCCGTCTCCAAGGGGAACATCCGGCATGAAGTCCACCCACCCGGCGCGCCGCGCGTCCGGGCTGCGCCCGCGCTGTCTGAGCCGCAGCATCCATTTCCTTCTCGTCGGCGGCATAGTCGCCATGCCGACGCTCGCACTCGCGCAGGATGCGCCGGCAGCCGACGACATCCAGGCGCTGGACGCCGTCTCGGTCACCGGCAGCTACAGTCGCAGCCTGGAACAGGCGGTGGATCTCAAGCGCGACAACATCGGCTTCTCCGATTCGATCGTCGCCACCGACGTGGCCGACTTCCCCGAGCAGAACCTCGCCGAGGCGCTGCAGCGCATGCCCGGCGTGACCATCGAGCGCAACAAGGGCCTGGGTTCGCGCGTCAACGTGCGCGGCCTGCCGTCCGACTACACCCACGTGTCGATCAACGACCTGGCGACCGCGTCGGGCAGCGGCGGGCGCGAGGTCGAGTTCGACATCTTCGCCTCGGAGATCATCCAGCAGGTCACGGTGCAGAAGTCGCCGACCGCGGCCGATGAGGAAGGCGGCATCGCCGGCTCGGTGAAGATCTCCACCGCGCGCCCGTTCGACTACGCCACGCGCCAGCTGGTCGGCTCGTTCGAGGGTGCGTACAACTCGATCTCCGAGGAGACCGACCCGAAGATCTCGTTCCTCGCCTCCGACACCTGGGGCAACTGGGGTGCGCTGGTCTCGGTCTCGTCGGCCAAGCGCACCAACCGCAGCGACGCGACCTCGGGCATCAACTTCCGCCCGATGTCGCGCTTCCTCGGCGCCTCGGGCGTGCGCGGCGCGCAGGCCGAGGCCGTGATCGAGCGCGACACCGGTCGCCAGATCACCAACCGCAGCGACACCGCCGAGTCCAACCTGATCGTGTTCCAGGACAAGGTCGGCGACCGCGTCTACCTCAACGAGCAGGACAAGTGGGGCGCGACCGCCTCGCTGCAGTTCAGGCCCAGCAGCGCCTTCAGCCTGACCTTCGACGCGTTGATCGGCGGCTACGACACCACCGAGGACGAGTACGACGCCGCGGCCTACTCCGCGTCCAGCATCAGCACCCTGGAGACGATCCACGACTACGACGCGACCACGCTGGCCGAGCACGGCATCCTGGTGCTGCGCGACGTCTCCTACACCGCCACCCAGCACGAGTTCCTCAGCAAGGAACGCCGCAACGAGACCGACTTCCGCCAGTACAGCGCCGCGCTCGACTGGCGCGGCGACAGCTGGACCGTCGACGCCCTGCTCGGATACTCGGGCGCGAAGAAGACGCTCGACTACGCCAACCTCAAGCACGTGGCCTTCGCGCCCTCGCGCACGCGCTGGAGCGGCCGCAGCGGCGAGACGATTCCGAGCGCCTCGTCGAACGGGTTCGACATGTACCGCTCGCCGGAGCGCTACCTGTTCGAAGCGTACGAGACGACGCTCGAGCAGATCACCGACGACAAATACGCCGGCCAGGTCAACGTGCGCAAGACCTTCGACCTGGCGTTCGCGCCGGCGCTGCGCGACCTGCAGTTCGGCGTGCGCCACACCGACAAGTCCAAGGAACGCCGCTACGGTGAAGCCAAGATCGGCGGCCCCTCGGCCGGCGACAACAGCTGGGTCAACACCCGCACGCTGGCCGACAGCCCGCTGCGGCCGATCGGCGACATCGTGCCCGGCGGCGGGTACAGGGCGCGCGATCTCGACTGGCAGATGATCTCCAACGCCTACGCGCGCGACACCTTCCGCTACGCCGGCTTCTCGACCCCGTTCGACGAGGCCCAGTACTACCGCGTCGACGAGCAGGCGACCGCGCTGTACGCGATGGCCAACCTCGCGTTCGACCTCGGCCGCGTGCCGGTCACCATCAACGGCGGCGCCCGCTACGTCGACACCTCGGTGACCTCGTTCGGCTACCACCCCGTGCAGCACCCCGACGGCAGCACCGGCTACACCGACACGCCGGTGTCGATGGACGGCGACTACAGCGATGTGCTGCCGAGCCTCAACCTCACCGCCGAACTGCGCGACGGCCTGCTGCTGCGCGCGGCGGCGTCGGAGACGCTGATCCGCCCGGCGATGAGCGACATCGCCTACAAGCGCACCGCGAGCTGGAGTTCCTACCGCTTCACCGACGGCAACCCGGCGCTGAAGCCGACCTACGCCGACCAGTGGGAGATCGGCCTGGAGCAGTATCTCGGCAACGGCGGCCTGCTCGCCGCGTCGTACTTCCGCAAGACCATCGACGGCGTGGTGATCAACGCGCTGACCGGCGTGGTCGCCGACGTGCCGGTCTACAACGCCAACGGCACGCTCAACGGCATCTACGACTTCGACGTCTACCAGCCGGTCAACGCCGCGGGCTCGTACGAAGTCGACGGCATCGAACTGATCGCGCAACTGCCGCTGTCGACGTTCCACCCCGCGCTCGAGGGCTTCGGCATCAACGCCAACTACACGATGCTCGACAGCTCGCTCGCCGGCGAGTCGGACCTCGGCATCCGGACGCCAATGCCGGGCCTGGCCGAGAAGACCTGGAACCTGACCGCGTACTACGAGAACGCCCGCTTCGACGCCCGCCTGTCCTACAACCACAAGAGCGAGTACGTCGAATCGATCGGCTACAACATGTATCCGATCTACCGCGACGGCTACGGGCAACTCGACGCATCGATCGGCCTGCGCCTGGGCGACAACGTCAAGCTGAGCCTCAAGGGCATCAACCTGACCGACGAGGCGACGACCGGCTATACGATGGACCCGTCGTTCCCGACGATGTACGAACTGTCGGGGCGCCGCATCTCGCTGGGGCTGCGCGCGGATTTCTGATTCGCGTGTCGTATACGGTCCTTAGGGAAGGCCACCGTTTCGGGTGGCCTTCTTCGTTCAATCATCGTTGTCACGGGCGCCGCCACACTCCGTCATTCCCGCGAAGGCGGGAATCTAGTGACTTTCGTATCGGTCGTGAAACCATTGAACTGATCCGAACATTGGATCCAAGACACTGGATTCCCGCCTTCGCGGGAATGACGGGCGGAAGTAACGCGGCGGTCGTGCCGGGCGCGCCATGGGTGGCATGCGCGCTGCCCCCGCGAAGGTGCAAGCGCGCTGAGCGCGGACGCGCGGATTCCGTCCGACAGACCGCAACGCAGCCGGCGCGGGCCCTCGAAGGCCGTCGTACAACCCTCAGCGATGCGCCAGCGCGTAATCCAGCGCCCCGACGATGGACGCGACTTGCGCAGCATTGCATTCGGCCGGCGACGTGCGCGGGCTGTCGGGATAGACCTCGGTCGTGGTCACGTAGCGCGCGCCGGTGATGCCGGCGCACAGGCCGAGCTTCTGCAGCGGGTACTCGATGACGCCATGGGCGACGACGGGCGAGCCGATCATCTCGCCATCGGCATCGGCCGGCGCGATGTGGGTCACCCGCTCCACCGCGGCGATGACGGCCTGCTGGAAGTCGGGCTGCGGATGTTCGCTGTCGTCGACCAGATAGAAACCGTCGGGAATGCCGCCCGGCTCGAACGGCACGCCATCACGCGCTGCCAGCGCGGGGCGGAACTCCGATTCGTCGCTATCGGTGGTCTCGTGCAGGTCCACGTGCACCAGCACCTCGCCACGCAGCGGGGCGAGCAGCGCGACCAGCGCGGCGGACTCCGGCGCCGGACTACCCGCACGGAACGCGCGGTTCGGGTCGATCGCATCGACGTTCCAGCGCTGGATGTGCTCGTAGCCCCAGGGACTGACGCAGGGCACGACCAGCAGATTGATCCGGCCCGCGTAGTCCGCGGCGGATCGCTCGACGAACGCCAGCGCGCCGACGACGCCGCTGGTCTCGTAGCCGTGCACGCCACCGGTGACCACGCCGACCGGCAGATCCGGATTCCAGTCGCGGCTGCGAATGGCGAGCAGCGGATAGCTGCGGCCGCCCGCGTCGAGCGTGCCGTAGGTCTCGACGTCGAAGCGGTCACGCAGTGCATCGATGCGGGTCACGACGTCGTCGGCATGGCTGCGTTGCCGGCGCAGCCCCGCGCGCCAGGCGGCGCGTTCGGCATCGCCCCAGGGCTGGCCGGCGGTACCGATCGGATAGGACGTCGTCTGCTGCATCGCGTGCTCCGGCTTGGAAAAATCGCCGGCACTCTAGCATCGCGTCGCGGCTCCCCGCTCAGAGCGGCGCGGGGCGTCCGTAGAGATAGCCCTGGCAGTACTGGCAGCCGAGTTCGTCGAGCATGTCGCGCTGCGCCTGCGTTTCCACGCCCTCGGCGATGGTGTCGATGCCGAGCGTGCCGGCGAGCGCGAGGATCGCGCGTACCAGCGCGAGGCTCTCGGCATGCAGGTCGCTGCCCAGCCCCTGCACGAAACTCTGGTCGATCTTCAGCGCCTGGATCGGAAAGCGGTGCAGGTACGACAGCGCCGAGAACCCGGTACCGAAATCGTCCAGCAGCGCGAGCACGCCGCGCTCGCGCAGCATGTTGAGCATGCGCAGCGCACGCGGGGCGTCGTCGAGCAGCGCGACCTCGGTGATCTCGATCCGCAGCCGCGCCGGGTCGGCGCCCGCATCGTCGACCAGCTGCATCAGGCGCTCGACGAAATCGTCGGAACGGAAATGCCGCGGCGAGACGTTGATCGACACGTAACCCGGGCAGTTCGACGTCGCCATCATGCCGATGACCTTGCGGTACATCAGCCAGTCGACCTGTTCGATCAGGCCGCTGTCCTCGCCGACGCCGATGAAATCCGCGGGCGGCAGGATGCCGTGCAGTTCATGGCGCCAGCGCAGCAGCGCCTCGTGGCCGATCACCGCACCGTCGGACAGGCGCACGATCGGCTGGAAGAACGGTTCGAACGCGTCCTGCAGGATCGCCCGGCGCAGGTCCGCCTCCAGGTCGAGCAGGCGCGTGGCCTCGGCGCGCATCGCCTCGTCGAACCGTTCGCTGCGGTCGCGGCCGCAGGCCTTGGCGCGGTACATCGCCGCGTCCGCGTCGCGCAGCAGGCCGTCGCCGTCGGCGCCGGCATGCGACATCGCGATCCCGATGCTGGCCGAGGGATACAGCTCGCGCCCGGCCACCCACATCGGCCGCGCCAGCGTGGCCAGCAGCGCCGCGGCCATCGTGTCGGCGACGGCCGCATCGTCGACGCCGCCCAGCACCAGTGCGAACTCGTCGCCGCCCAGGCGCGCGGCCATGTCCTGCGGGCCGAGCAGCGCGGCGATGCGTTGTGCGATCTCGACCAGCATCGCGTCGCCGGCCGCGTGGCCGACGCTGTCGTTGACCAGCTTGAAGCGGTCGAGGTCGAGGAACAGCACCGCGAAGGGTTCCTGCCGGCTTTCAGACGAGGCGAGTGCGGCATTGAGGCGTTCGAGCAGCTGGACGCGGTTGGGCAGACCAGTCAGCGGATCGTGGCGCGCCTGGTGCACCAGGCGTTGCTGCGCGCGCACGCGTTCGCCGATCTGCGCGCGCAGCTCGCGGTTGGCTTCCTCCAGTTCGCGGGTGCGCGCATCGACCCGGAATTCGAGCTCGGTATGCGCGGCCTTGAGCGCTTCCTGCGCGCGCTTGCGTTCGAGCGCGCTGTCGATGTGATGGGCGACGAAGGTCAGCAGCGCCTGGTCGCTGTGGGCGAAGCTGATCTCCGGATCGTAGCTCTGCACCGCGATCGCGCCGACCGGCCGGCCGTCGCGGCTCAGCGGCACGCCGAGCCAGCACTGCGCGTGGGTGCCGCGGCTCTGCAGCTCGCCGCTGGCCTCCAGCAGCACGATGCTCTCGCGCCGTGCGAGCAGCGGTTCGCCGCTGTCGATGACGTATTCGGTGAGGCCGTTGGCGCGGGCGCGCGGGCGGCGCGCGACGTCGCGTTCGTCGACCGAATACGGGAATTCGAGCCGCTCCCCGTCCTGGCTCAGCATCGCGATGTAGAAGTTCCGCGCGTACAGCAACTCGCCGACGATCGCGTGCAGGTCGGCATAGAAACGCTCGACGCTGCCGGCCGCGACCGACAGTTCGCTGATCCGGTACAGCGCCCGCTGCAGCCGTTCGGCGCGTGCGCGCTCGGCGATCTGCGCCTGCAGGCCGAAGTTCGCCTCCTGCAGTTCCTGGGTGCGCGAATCCACGCGACGCTCGAGCTCGGCGTGCGCCTGCTTGCGGTCCAGCGCGGTCAGGATGTGCTGGGCCACAAACTCCAGCAGCGCCCGGTCGTCCTGGCTGTAGCGGTGCGGACGGTCGTAGCTCTGCACCACGATCGCGCCGCAGACGCGGCCGTCGCGCCGCAGTGGCACGCCCAGCCAGTCGGCGCTGTCGGGCCCGTGCAGCAGGTTGCCGTCGTCGACGCCGTGCGCGCGCCGCAACTGTGCCGATGGACCCAGCATCGGCTGGCCCTCGCGCAGCAGCGCGATCGTCAGGCTGTTGGGCATCTCGCTGACGTGCAGTTCCTGTTCCGGGTCGGCGATCCAGGGATCGAGCGCGTCGACGAAATACAGGAACCGCAGCGTCTCGCTGAGATCGTCGTAGAGGACGATGTAGAAGTTCTCGGCGGTCATCAGCCCGCCGACGACGCCGTGGATGCGCGCGAGCACTTCGCCCATCTCCAGCGCCGAGCCGGCGAGGTCGGCGATCTCGTAGAGGGCCTGCTGCAGTCGTTCGGAGCGCTGCAGGGTGGCGACGTCGTGTTCGGTCGCCAGCGCTTCGAGCGCGGCGAGCAGGCCGTTGGCGGCGAGCCGGGCCCAGGCCGCGCGGATCGCGTCGTCGTGCCCCTGGCCGATGGCGACCGCGACGCGCGCGCCGCCGCGTACCGCGCGATGCGCGCTCGCACCCTTCGCGGCTGCGGCATCGTCGTCGAGGCCGGAGGTCGCGAGCGCCAGCAACGCCGCCGGCGCATCGTGCGCATGGATCGCACCATGTCCGCCCCGCAGGCATCGCCATGCGATCGCGACCTCGAGGTCGGCAGGCGCGGTGGCGAGGATTTCCCACGCGCGCGCGGCCGCGTCGGCAGGCGACGTGGGCGGACGATCCGGGAGCTGGCGGTCGGACACGGGAATTCGGAGGGCTGGACTGAGCGGAGCATAACCAAATCGTCACATCCCTCGCTGGGCGCCCGACCCCATCTGTCGCACCGGCACGTTCGCCGATCGCATGTCCCTGCAACCCGCCCTCGCCTGCCCACCGCGCCCGGTCTTCCCGGTCACCGCCACAGCACGTAACCTGCCCGGCATGCCCGACATCGCCAGCCAGCAGGTGCCGCCCGGCGACGATGCCCTGATGCAGGCATGGGTCGCGGGCGACGTCGCGGCATTCGAGACGCTCTACCGCCGCCATCGCGACAAGCTCTACCGGTTTCTCGTGCGCCAGCTGCGCAACGCCGCGCTGGCCGACGAGGTGTTCCAGGACATCTGGCAGCGCGTGGTCGCCGCGCGCGCCGACTGGCGACCGGACGCATTGTTCACGACCTGGCTCTACCGCATCGCCCACAATCGCCTCGCCGATCACTGGCGCGCCGCGCAGCATCGACCGCCACCGCCGGAGGACGCGGACCTGCGTACCGCACGGATCGTCGATCCCGATTCGCCCGAGCGTCGGCTTTCGCAGTTCGAGCAGCGTCGCCAGTTGCAGATCGCACTGGCGTCCCTGCCCGACGAGCAGCGCGAAGTGGTGCTGCTGCGGCTGGAACAGGAACTGACGCTGGAGGCGATCGGCGAGATCACCGGCGTCGGCCGCGAAACCGTGAAATCGCGACTGCGCTACGCGATGGACAAACTGCGCACGCTGCTGAACCCATGAACCGACCCGACCGCGAACCGCTGACGCCCGAAGAACGCCTGCTGGCCGACCGCCTGGCACGCGACGGCAGTGCCGCGTCGCCGTCGGCGGCGCTCGATGCGGCGATCCTGGGCGCCGCGCGCACAGCCGCAGGCGCAGCGCCGCCGCAGGCAGATCGGGCAGTCGCAGATCGATGGATCTCGCCGCGACGTCGCCGCTGGCCGTTCGCCGCCGGCATCGCCGCGTCGCTGGCACTGGCGGTCGGCATCGCCTGGCAGCTGCGCCCGGTGCCCGACGCGGAAATGCGTGCGGCGTCCGAGGCGCCGGCAGACGCGCCTGCGTCCCAGGCCGTGCCTGCTTTGGAGGCATTGCGCGCCCGCGAACCGGCCGCGCCTGTATCCGCGGAACCGGCGCCCCCACCTGTCGAAGCCCCCACGCCGGCACCGGTGTCTGCGCTACCGGCCGAGGACGAGACACCCCCTGCCGCTTCGACGCATCGCGAGGCCGCCGCGGCCGAATCCGCGGACACGACATCGACGGCTGCGCCCGCAAGCGCGCCGCAGCCCATCGAACGACGCACCGCGTTCGGTGCCGAGGCGCATCCCGCCGCTCCTCCGCCGCCTGCGAATGCGACACCTGCCGCCGCACCGGCGTTGCCTGCGCCTCCACCTGCGCCACCGTCGCCGCCCGCACCGATGCAGACGCCTGCGGACGCGGCGATGCGGCGTGCGGCGGTGCCGGCCACCGCCGCGGCTGCGCGACAGAGCCGCGCGGAATCGCAGGCGATGCTGCTCGAATCGATCGACGACGTGCCCGACGACGTCGATCCACCCGCCTCCGCCGATGCGCCCGAGGTGCGTGCCGCGTGGCTGGCACGCGTGCGCGAACTGCTCGACGCGGGCCGCATCGCCGAGGCGAAGGCGAGCCTGACCGAGTTCCACCGCCGGCATCCGCAGGCCGAACTGCCGCCGGACCTGCGCGCGTTGCTGGACTGATGCCGCTCGACACCCTGGCCGGACCGGTCGACCACACGCTCGAAGTCAGGCACAGCCGCTTCATCGCGCATGCGGCGCCGGTCGAGGATGCCGACGGCGCCGCCGCCTTCATGCAGCGCGTGCACGTCGGTGATGCGACCCACAACTGCTGGGCCTGGCGCATCGGCGACCAGTACCGCTCCAGCGACGACGGCGAACCTGCCGGCACAGCGGGCCGTCCGATCCTCGCCGCGATCGACGGCCAGGGCTTCGACCGCATCGCGGTCGTCGTCGTGCGCTGGTACGGCGGCATCAAGCTCGGCGCCGGTGGCCTGGTCCGCGCCTACGGCGGCTGCGCGGCCGAATGCCTGCGCACCGCGCCGCGCGTCGCGCTCGTCGACATGGCGACACTGCAGCTGCATGCGCCGTTCGACGCGATCGGCAGCGTGCATGCCGCGCTGCCGGCCGCGCGCGCGGTCAAGCGCGAGGAGAGCTTCGATGCCCACGGCGTCTCGCTGGTGCTGGATCTGCCGGCCGATCGCGTCGACGACTTGAAAACCCGCCTGCGCGATGCCACCCGTGACCGGGTCCGCATCGACGACAATGGCTGATGGCATTCCGATCCCCCCGTACCGCCCCTGACGCCGGTCGACCGAAGGCGCCCATCGGCGCGCTCAAGACCCTGTGGCCCTTCGTGATGCGCCAGCGCGGCCTGTTCGCCGCGTGGCTGGTCGCGCTGGCGCTGTCGTCGGTGGCGACGCTGAGCCTGCCGATGGCGGTCAAGCAGATGATCGACCACGGCTTCACCGGCGGCGACCAGATCGATGCCGCGTTCGCGCTGCTGCTGGTCGTCGCGATCGCGCTGGCGGTGTTCACCGCGGCGCGGTTCTTCTTCGTCTCGCTGCTCGGCGAGCGCGTCGTCGCCGACCTGCGCAACCGGCTCTACGGCCACCTGCTCGACCTCGACCAGAGCTTCTTCGAGCAGACCCGCAGTGGCGATCTGGTCTCGCGCCTGAGCGCGGACACCGAGCTGCTGCGTTCGGTCGTCGGCTCGACGATGTCGGTCGCGCTGCGCAGCACGGTCATGGTGATCGGCAGCGTCGCGATGCTGGTCGTCACCAGTCCGCGACTCGCGGCGTTCACGCTGATCGGCATTCCGCTGTTCGTGCTGCCGCTGGTGCTGGGCGGCCGCAAGCTGGCGAAGATCTCGCGCCAGAGCCAGGACCGCGTGGCCGATGCGAATGCGCTCGCCAACGAGACGCTCACCGCGATCCGCACCGTGCAGGCGCATGCGCGCGAGCCGTGGGAGCGCGGGCGCTTCGGCGATGCGGTCGCGCAATCGGTCGCCACCGCGCGCCGGCGCATCGGCCTGCAGTCGATCATCACCGCGGTCGCGATCACGCTGATCTTCGGCGCGGTGACCGTGGTGCTGTGGTCGGGCGCGCACGACGTCATCGAAGGCCGCATGACCGCCGGCACGCTGGGCCAGTTCGTGCTGTACGCGCTGTTCGGCGCGGGCTCGGTTGGTGCGCTGGCGGAAGTCTGGAACGAACTGCAGCGCGCCGCCGGCGGCATGGGCCGGATCGGCGAGCTGCTGGTCGAACGGCCCGGCATCCGGACGCCGGATACGCCGGCCGCGTTGCCGACGCCGGTGCGTGGCGAACTGCGCTTCGACGACGTGCGCTTCCACTACCCGTCGCGCCCGGACGCGCCGGCGCTGGAACATTTCAGCCTGCACGTCGCACCCGGCGAGACCGTCGCGCTGGTCGGCCCGTCCGGCGCCGGCAAGAGCACCGTGCTGTCGCTGCTGCTGCGCTTCCACGACCCGGCCGGTGGCGCGGTGTCGATCGACGGCGTCGACATCCGCGGCCTCGATCCCGCCGCGCTGCGCGATCATCTCGCGCTGGTGCCGCAGTCGCCGACGATCTTCGCCACGACCGCGCGCGAGAACATCCGCTACGGCCGGCTGGACGCCAGCAATGCCGACATCGAAGCGGCGGCGCGCGCGGCCGAGGCCGACGCCTTCATCCGCGAACTGCCCGACGGCTACGACGCCCAGCTCGGCGAGCGCGGCGCGCGCCTGTCCGGCGGCCAGCAGCAGCGCATCGCGATCGCCCGCGCCCTGCTGCGCGACGCGCCGGTGCTGCTGCTCGACGAAGCGACCTCCGCGCTCGATGCGCAGAGCGAGTTCGCGGTGCAGGAAGCGCTGGCGCGCCTGATGGAAGGCCGCACGACGCTGGTCATCGCGCATCGCCTCGCGACGATCCTCAAGGCCGACCGCATCGTGGTCATGGACCGCGGCCGCATCGTCGCCCAAGGCACGCACGCCGAACTGCTGGCACAGAACGGCCTGTACGCCGAACTGGCGCGGTTGCAGTTCATCGACTGAGGCTGCCTGGGCGCGAGCGGGATGACGGGTTTCGCTGCGCTCCATCCATCCGCCAGCGTGGCGCGACGATCGGCGCATGTGGGGGCGCGCTTGCGCGCGACAGGACTCACCGGGACGGCGTGGTCGCGCGCGAGCGCGCTGCCCCGGTCGCCTGCACCGCATGATCCACCGCATGCCGCAGCATCGCCGGCGCGATGTACCGGCGGTGCACGCCGCTGATCGCGGCCATGTAGACGCGGCCGAACAGGTTGCGGGTGCGCACGCGCGTCGCCATCGTGCAGACCAGCGCGCCGTCGGTGTCGACGCGCACGCCGATGCAGGTCCGGAACATCAGGTGCCTGTCGTCGGCGCCGAGGATCACTTCCACCCGGCGTCCGTCGCTGCTGCCGCGCTCGGCGAGGATGGGATGCCGGCCGGCGAACTTCAGGGGCGCATCGACCGACAGCAGCGACGAAGCGGGACATCCCAGGGGCGAGGTGCGCAGACCCGCGGGCCGCACCAGCACATTGCGCAGCGCCATCAGCCGCGACACGCCGTCGGGCGGATTCGCGACGAAACCGGTCAGCAGGCGATCCATGACGAGTGCGGGCGCCGCGTCGCCGACATGCGCCGAAGCCAGCCGCAGCGCGACCTGGTCCTCATGGGCGATGCGGCCGACCAGCTGCGACTGCAGCAACGAATCCGCATCGACGCCGCCTGCGACGATCCCGCGCCCGCCGCCATTGTCCGCGCGGAAACCCGCGGCGGCGCGGCGTTGCGCGATGCCCGCGCGCAGACGCCCCATCACGCCGCGGACGCGGGTGCAGAAGCGCGCGGCGATCGACGCCGGCGGCGCATGCAGCGACAGCGCGGTCGTCGCGATCGACGCCGGATCGCGCCACGCGGCATCGAGCAACGCCTGCACCGCGGGCGGCAGCACCTCGGTCAGCACGGGAATGTCGGCCGTGTTGCCGAGCACGCGCGCCTGCGTCGCGGCATCGAGACCGCCGGCGGTCTCGTCCGGATGGCAGGACAGTGCGAACAGCGTCGGATGCGGCCCGCCGGGGTACGCAGCGATGAACTGGTGCCAGGTGCCGCCACCGAAGCGCACCGAGAACAGACAATCCGGCGGCACCTCGACGACGTGCAGCGCGTCGGCGAACGCGCGCGGGTCGGCCTCGATCTGCGCCTGCGACGCGGTCGAGAACCGCAGGTGCGCACCGGCGCTGCCCGACACCGCGGTGAACATGCGGTTGCCGGCGTGGCGATGGAAGGGGTGGCCGTCGGCACCGACGCCGAAGGTGTACAGCGACGAGGGATCGTCGCGGGCGAGATCCATCGCGCCGATCCGCGTCGACGGCTCGTCGAGCGCATCGACGAAGGCCGGATGCGCACGCTGGCGGCGCAGCGCGTCGCCGATCGCCGCGTCGCCCTGCCCCGGCGCGAACTGCGCGATCAACGTGACTTCGACCGGCAGCCCGCCGCAATGCGAAGGCAACCGGACCGACGGGAACGTCGCCGACGGCCGGATCGACGTGAACGCGGTGCGCACATTCGAGGCCGCGAGCCGCGCGTCGTCGGCCAGCAGGCTCACGAGGCGGTCGCCTTCGGCTTGCCGCCCCGCCGTTCGCGCTTGAGCGGGCGTGCGACCGGACAGACCTCGGCGGCCCAGGCGAAGATCGTGTTCGCGAGCCGGTCGGGCACCAGCCGGAAGAACACGAACTGGCCGCGCTTCTCGCGCTCGATCAGGCCGGCCTCTTCGAGCACCCGCAGATGTCCCGACAGCGCCGGCTTGCTGAAGTCGAAACGTGCGCCGATCTCGCCCGCGGTCAGTTCGCCGGCGTTGAGGTAGGCCAGGATCTGGCGGCGCGGCGTCGACGCGAGGGCTTCGAAGACCCGTTCCATGGCGGCATCCAGTTAACTAATTACCTAATTATTTACGCCCTTCAGAGCCTCGCGTCAACGCCCGCCCGACTCGGGCAGAACGCGGGCCAGCACGAGGTCGACGTCGCAGCCCGACTCCAGCGTGCCGAACGCGAGCGCGTGCTGCGCGCCGAGCCGGCTGGCGCAGAACGCGTCGGCCAGCGGATGCGCGGCGTGCAGCAGCGTCGCGCCCTGCAGCAGCAGCGCCAGCCATTCGACCAGGCGGCGTGCCTGCGCCTCCGCGGGCATGCCGTCCGCGAGGATCGACCGCAGCGCGCCGGCCGCGGCATCGAAACCCGGATGCAGCCCCCGTCCGCGGTCGATCTCGCGCCACAGCGCATCGACGACCGCCGGTTCGCGCGACAGCGCCCGCAGCACGTCGAGGCACTGCACGTTGCCGCTGCCCTCCCAGATCGAGTTCAGCGGCGCCTGCCGGTACAGCCGCGGCAGGATCGATTCCTCCACGTAACCCGCGCCGCCGAGGCATTCCTGGGCTTCGTTGACGAACGCGGGCGCGCGCCGGCAGATCCAGTACTTGCCGACCGCGGTGGCGAGGCGTGCGAACGCGGCTGCATCCGGATCGTGCGGCGCGGCGTCGACGGCGGCCGCGACGCGCATCGACAGCGCCAGCGCCGCCTCCCACTCGATCGCGAGATCGGCGAGCACGTTGCGCATCAACGGCTGATCGATCAGTGCACGTCCGAACGCACGGCGATGGCGGGTGTGATGGACGGCCTGCGCGAGCGCCATGCGCATCTGCGCGGCGCCGGCGAGCATGCAGTCCAGCCGCGTGAGCATCACCATCTCGAGGATCGTCGCCACGCCGCGTCCGGGTTCGCCGACGCGCCAGGCCAGGGCGTCGTCGAATTCGATCTCCGACGAGGCATTGCTCCAGTCGCCCAGCTTGTCCTTGAGCCGCATCAGCCGGAAACCGTTGAGCTCGCCCTCGGGCAGGCGCCGCGGCATCAGGAAGCAGCCGATGCCGCCGTCGGCCTGCGCCAGCACGAGGAAGCCGTCGGACATCGGCGCCGAGAAGAACCATTTGTGCCCGCGCAGCGCGTAGCGGCCGTCGGAGCGCGGCGTGGCCCGCGTGGTGTTCGAACGCACGTCGCTGCCGCCCTGCTTTTCGGTCATGCCCATGCCGAGGGTGACGCCGGCCTTGTCGGCCATCGGCACGTCGCGCGGATCGTACCGGCAGGCCGTGATGCGATCGACCCACGGTTGCAGCGCCGGTTCCCGACGCAGCACCGGCACCGCCGCATGGGTCATCGTCAGCGGGCAACTGGTCCCGGCCTCGGCCTGGTGATGCAGATACGCGAGCGCGGCGCGGGCCACGTGTGCGCCGGGTTGCGGCTCGGCCCAGGACAGCCCGGCAACGCCGTGCCCGATCGCCACGTCCATCAGCCGGTGGTAGGCGGGATGGAACTCGACGCTGTCGATGCGATGGCCGAAGCGGTCGTGCGTGCGCAGGCGTGGACGGTCGCGGTTGGCGTCGAAGCCGGCCGCATAGAGATCGCTTCCCACCAATGCGCCGTAAGCAGCGATGCGTTCGGCGAACCGGTCGGCGCCCGCCCGCGCGACGGCCTCGCGGAGCGCGGCATCGTCGTGCCACAGGTCGCGCGGTGCGAACTCCGGCGGCTGGTTGTCGACCTCGTGCGTGGCGCTGGATGGCATCTGCGTCTCCCTCACTGGACCGGGTTTCGATTCTGGCGCATATGGGGCGCAGGCCTCGCATGCGGCGCTTCGGCATCCCGGGTTGTCACGGGCTGTTCCCGCAGCCACGAAGAACGCGCGCCACACATGCGAAGGGCCGCCCCGTTGCCGGGGCGGCCCTTCTTCGATTCCGCATCGACGCGGTCAGTGCGCCGGTCGTTCGTCGCCGCCGTGTTCCAGCCGGCGATCTCGCTCGCGTACCGCTTCGAGACGCGGATCCGGCTCGTCGAGTTTGTCGCCCAGCACGCGCCGCACGATGATGAAGAACACCGGGATCAGCAGCAGGCCGAGGAACGTCGCGAACAGCATGCCGCCGATGACGCCGGTGGCGAGCGCATGGCGTGCGCTGGAACCGGCGCCGCTCGACAGCGCCATCGGGGTGACGCCCATGATGAAGGCGAACGAGGTCATCAGGATCGGACGGAAGCGCAGGTTCGCCGCCTCCACCGTCGCGTCGCGCAGCGTCTTGCCTTCCTTGTACTGCTGCACCGCGAACTCGACGATCAGGATCGCGTTCTTCGCCGCCAGACCGATCACCGTCACCATGCCGATCTTGAAGAAGATGTCGTTCGACAGGCCCGGACGCAGCATCGTGAACACCACCGCGCCGAGGATGCCCAGCGGCACCACCAGCAGCACCGCGACCGGGATCGACCAGCTCTCGTAGAGCGCGGCCAGACACAGGAACACCACGACCACCGACAGCAGCAGCAACAGCGTCGCCGTGTTGCCGGCGATGATCTCCTGGTAGGACATGCCCGCCCAGTCGTAACCGAACCCGTCCGGCAGTTCGTTCTCGACGATCTCCTCCATCGCGGCCATCGCCTCGCCGGTACTGCGACCGGGCGCCTGCGAGCCGACGATGTTGATCGCCGAATAGCCGTTGTAGCGGGTCAGCGACGGCGTGCTGGCGCCCCACTCCGGCGTCACCACGGTACTCAGCGGGATCATCGTCGGCGTGCCGTCGGCATTCGTCGCGGTGGCGCTGGGCGTGTAGAAGCGGCCGATCGAACCCGGATCGGTGCGGTACTGCGCATCGGCCTGCATGTTGACGCGCTTGATGCGCCCGTCGGACACGTAGTCGTTGACGTAGACGGGTGCCAGCATCAGCTGGATCGCGCCGTAGATGTCGGTCACCGACAGGCCCATCGACTGCGCCTGCACGCGGTCGACGTGCAACTGCAGCTGCGGCGCGTCCTCGAGCGTGTTCGGGCGCACGCCCTGCAGCACGTCGGTCTTCTGCGCGGCCGCGGCCAGCAGCTGGTTGCGTGCGTCCTGCAGCGCCGCGTTGCCGGCGCCGGTGCGGTCCTGCAGATACATGTCGAAACCGCCGAACTGGCCCAGGCCCTGCACGGTCGGCAGGTTCACGACGAAGATCGTCGCGTCCTGCACGCCCTGCAGCGCGCCGTTGGCCTGACCGAGGAAGCCGTTGATGTCGACGTCGCGCTCCCCCCAGTCCTTGAGCTTGATGAAGCCCATGCCGACGTTCTCGCCCTGGCCGACGAAGCTGAAGCCCGCGACCTGCAGCATCGCCTCGTACGACGGGTTCTGCTCCAGGCGCGCGCGCACGTCCTCGAACACCGCATTGGTGCGCTGCAGGGTCGAACCCGGCGGCAGCTGCACGATCGCCAGTGCGTATCCCTGGTCCTCTTCGGGCACGAAGCTCGACGGCAGCCGCAGGTAGAGGAAGGCGCAGACCACACACAGCACCGCGAACACCGCCATCCAGCGCGGCGCGTGCCGCACGGCGCTGCCGATGTGGCCGACGTAGGTCCGGTTCACGCGGTCGTAGTACTTGTTGAACGTGCGGACGACGACGTTGTCCTTGCGCTCGCCGGGCGGCGCATGCTGCTTGAGGAACGTCGCGCACAGCGCCGGGGTGAAGCCGAGCGCGAGGAAGGCCGAGAAGCCCATCGCCACAGCGATCGTGATCGCGAACTGCTTGTAGATCTCGCCCGATGCACCGCCCTGCAGCGCGCTGGGAATGAACACCGCCGCCAGCACCACGGTGATCGCGACCACCGCGCCGGTGATCTGGTCCATCGCCTTCATCGTCGCTTCGCGCGGCGGCAGATGTTCCTCCGCCATGATGCGTTCGACGTTCTCGATGACCACGATCGCGTCGTCGACGACGATGCCGATCGCCAGCACCATCGCGAACAGGGTGAGCTGGTTGATCGTGTAGCCGAGCATGCTCAGGCCGAGGAACGTGCCGAGCAGCGCGATCGGGATGACCAGCGTCGGAATGATCGTCGCGCGCAGGTTCTGCAGGAACAGCAGCATCACCAGGAACACCAGGATCACCGCTTCGATCAGGGTCTTGATGACTTCCTGGATCGACAGCGTCACGAACGTCGTCGTGTCGTAGGGCTTGAACCATTCGATGTTCGACGGGAACGAGGGCTGCAGCTCGTCCATGCGCGCCTCGACCGCGCTGGCCACGGTCAGCGCATTCGCGCCGGGCAGCAGCTGGATCGCGAACGCGCCAGTGGCCTGGCCATTGTACTTGGTGTCGAAGCCGTATCCGGACGCGCCGATCGCGACGCGCGCGACGTCCTTCAGGCGCACGGTCGCGCCGTCGGTGTCGGCGCGCAGCACGATGTTCTCGAACTGCTCGGGAGTGCTGAAGCGCCCTTCCGCCGACACGGTCGCGGTGAAGCCCTGGCCGAGCGGCGCGGGATCGGAACCGATGGAACCAGCCGCGAACTGCACGTTCTGGCCGCGGATCGCGGTCATCACCTGGGTCGCCGACATGCCGTAGCCCTGCAGCTGGTCCGGGTTGAGCCAGATGTTCATGGCGTACTCGGAACCGAACTGCTGGGTGCTGCCGACGCCGGGCACGCGCGCGATCTGCTCGAGCACGCGCGAACCGATCAGGTCGTTGAGCTGGTTGCGGCTGACCGACGGGTCGTCCGAGCGCAGGCCCACGACCATCAGGAAGCCGGCGTTGGCCTTGGCCACGACGACGCCCTGCTGGACCACTTCACTGGGCAGGCGCGGCGTCGCCAGCGACACCTTGTTCTGGACCTGGACCTGGGCGATGTCGGCGTCGGTGCCGGTCTCGAAGGTCAGGGTGACGCTGGCGCGGCCCGACGAGCTCGACGTCGAGCTGAAGTACAGCAGGTTGTCGATGCCGGTGAGCTGCTGCTCGATGACCTGGGTCACCGCGCGCTCGGTGGTGTCGGCGCTGGCGCCGGGATAGGTCGCCGAGACGGTGACCTGCGGCGGTGCGACGCTCGGATACGACTCCACGCCCATGTTCAGCAGCGAGATCACGCCCGCGAGCGAGATCAGGATGGAGACGACCCACGCGAAGACCGGGTGGTTGATGAAGAACTTGGGCATGGCGGATCAGTCCTGCGTGTCGTTCGCAGCGGGCGCCTGACCGGCGGCCTCCTGCGGCGGTGCCGCCGTCGTGTCCTCGGTCGTCGCGGGCGCTCCGGCCTCGCCGCCGGCGGCCTGGCCGGCCGGCGTGGTGCCGGCCGCGGGCGCGGCGCCGGCCTGCGCGGGCGTCCACGCGACGGGCTTGACCACGGCGTCGGGACGCGCCTTCGGCACGCCGCTGACGATCACGCGGTCGCCGGCCGCCAGGCCTTCGCCGATGACCCACTGGCCGTCCTGCGCGCGGTCGGTGCGCACGTTCTTGCGCACGACCTTGTCGCCTTCGCCGGCGACCAGCACGTACGCCGTATTGGCGTCACGCAGCACGGCCGCCTGCGGCACCACGAACACGCCGCTCTGCTGGCCCATGTTCGCGCGCAGCGTCACGTAGACACCTGGCAGCAGGCGACGGTCCGGGTTGGGCAGGGTCGCGCGCAGCTGCACCGCGCCCGACGACGGGTCGACGACGTCGCCGGAGAAGTCGAGCGTCGCCAGCTGGTCGTGCACCGAGCCGTCGGGCAGCACGATCTCGACCTGGCCGCCACCGGCCTCGCGGTCGAGCGGCATCGCGCGGATGCGGTTGAAATCGCCGGCGCTCATCGAGAAGTTGATGTACAGCGGGTCGATCTGGTCGACCGTGGTCAGCAGCGTCGCATCGCCCTGCCCGACCAGCGCGCCCTCGGTGACCTGCTGCTTGCCGGCGCGGCCGGAGATCGGCGCGCGCACGGTGGCGTAGCCGAGGCTGATCTGCGCGGTCTGGGTCGAGGCGCGCGCGGCCTGCAGCGCGGCTTCGGCGCTGCGCTCGGCGGCGAGCGCATTGTCGAGGTCGGACTTGGAGATGAAGTTCGTCGGCGCCAGCTGACGGGCGCGGTCGGCCGCGGTCTTGGCGTTGAGGTACTGCGCCTGCGCCTGGGCCTGCGCACCCTGCGCGGTGCCCAGCGAGGCCTGGAGCTGCGCCGGATCGATGCGGAACAGCACGTCGCCTTCCCTGACGTCGCTGCCTTCGCGGTAGACGCGGCTCTCCAGCACGCCCGGCACCCGCGCGCGCACGTCGGCGCTGCGGAACGGCGCCAGGCGACCCACCAACTCCTGCTGCAACGCGACGCTCGTCGGCTGCACCGTCAGCACGCCGACTTCCGGCGGCGGCGGCGCGGCCTGTTCCTCTTGTTGACCGCAAGCGGAGAGTGCCGCGGCGAGCACGGCAATGGAGAGGAGTCGGCGCATGAGGGGGAGCCTTGGGAGAGGTGGGACGGGATTTACTATACCGGCCAGTATAGCTAATTCCGATTGCGGTTCGCACCGTGAAGGAAGTCATTGCTGCCGGCACGGGGGCGACGCTTCGCCACAGAAGACGGGAGGCGGGTCGGAGCGAACCTTGCTCACGGAATGAATCAGGTTCACAATCCGCGCCGCTTCCAGTCCGTTCAGGTCTTCGATGCCCCCGTTGCCGCCCGCCTTCGCACGTCGCCAGCGCGAGATCGCCGCGCGCGAGCGGACGCTGCTCGATACCGCCCAGGCGCAGATCCAGCGCGACGGGCTGCTGTCGCTGCAGATGGCGCGCGTGGCCGAGGCATGCGGCTATGCGATCGGCACGCTCTACAAGCATTTCGCCAGCAAGGAGGATCTGCTGGTCGCGCTGGCGACGCGCAACAGCCTCGACCGCGTCGAACTGTTCGAACGGGCCGCGACCTGGCACGGGCCGACCCGCGACCGCATGCTCGCCGTCGCGCTGGCCGACATGCTGATCATCCGCGAGCAGCCCGAGCACTTCCGCCTCGCCCAGTTCGTCTGGACCGACGTGGTCTGGGGCGCCGCGTCGGACGAGAGCCGGCGCCGCGCGCTCGAGGCCTGCGCACCGCTGGGCACGCTGGTCGACGGCATCGTTGCCGAAGCCCGCGCCCGCGGCGAACTGCCGGCCTCGGCGCTGGCGGTCGGCGCGGTGACGATGGGGCCGTGGATGATGACCGTCGGCATGCACGCCCTCGTGCAGCAGCAGGGCCTGGTGGATACCGACGTGACCGGCGATCCCTATCGCCTGCTGATCCGCCAGCTGCAATACCTGTTCAACGGCTACGGCTGGCAACCGCTGTTCGATGCGGAGGACGACGACGCGCTCGATGCCCTGATCGCCCGTGTCAGCCGCGACGTCTTCGATACCGACTGGTCCAGCATCGCGCCCGCCCTCCCGCCTTCCCTTCCCCTTTCCTGACGGAACCCGCCCATGTCCAGGACCGAAACCCAGCCTGCCCCGCGCAAACCGCGTCCCCGTCTGCGGATGGTCGTGATGCTGATCATCGTCGCCGTCGTGTTCGGCGGCGTCTTTCTCGCCAAGGCCCTGATGGGCAAGGGCATGAACGACTTCTTCGACAACATGCCGCAGCCGCCGGTCGCGATCACGACCTTCGATGCCGCGCAGCAGTCGTGGTCGACGCCGCTGGAAGCGGTCGGCACGCTGGTCGCGGTCAACGGCACCGACGTCACCACGGAGGCCGGTGGCGTGGTCCGCAAGCTCTCGTTCGAGCCCGGCCAGCCGGTCAAGGCCGGCACCGTGCTGGTGGAGCTCAACACCGACAACGAACTCGCGGTGCTGCGTTCGAGCGAAGCGGCCGCGAAGCTCGCGGTCGTGCAGCGCGACCGCTGGCGCGAGCTCGGCGAGACGCAGCTGGTGTCGAAGGCCGAGGTCGAGGAACGCGCGACGCAGGCGGCGACGTCGATCGCGCAGGTCGAGGCGCAGCGCGCCCTGATCGCGCAGAAGACCATCCGCGCGCCGTTCGACGGCGTACTCGGCATCCGCAAGGTCAACCTCGGCCAGTTCATCTCCCCGGGCACCCCGATCGTCAGCCTGCAGCAGCTCGATCCGATCTTCCTCGACTTCACCCTGCCCGAGCAGCAGCTGCCGCTGGTGCGCACCGGCGCGGCGCTGCAGGCGGTCGTCGATGCGCTGCCCGGCGAACGGTTCGAAGGCACGATCACCGCGATCGAGCCCTCGGTCGATGCCGGTACGCGCAACTTCCAGATCCAGGCCACGCTGTCCAATGCCGACGGCAAGCTGCGCCCGGGCACGTTCGCGCGCGTGGGGCTGGCGGTCGGCGGCGAGCAGGACGTGGTGGTGATTCCGCAGACCGCGGTCACGTTCAATCCCTACGGCAACGCGGTGTACGTGGTGTCGGAACAGCCGGTCGATCCGGACGCGCCCAGGGCCGAAGGCGACGACGCGCAGCAGGGCCCGACCCTGATCGTGCGCCAGCGCTTCATCAAGACCGGCGCGACCCGCGGCGATCTGATCGCGGTCACCGAAGGCCTCGAGCCCGGCGAGCGCGTGGCCACCAGCGGCCTGCTCAAGCTGCGCAACGATGCGGTGGTGACGATCAACAACCGTGTGCAGCCGAGCGCGGACGCCGCGCCGACGCCCGAGAACCGCTGATCGCGGCCGCCGCTCACTGATCGACGTGTCCGGGCGCCTTGCGCCCGCCCCGCTCCCTGACCCGCGCGAGCCGCGCGGGGGAGACCGAGATGAAATTCACCGACATCTTCATCCGCAAACCCGTGCTGGCGATGGTCGTCAGCCTCTTCATCCTGCTGTTCGGCCTGCGCGCGTTCTCCGAGCTCAACGTGCGCCAGTACCCCGAGCTGCAGAACGCGGTCGTCAACATCAGCACGACCTACTTCGGCGCCGACGCCGACCTGATCCAGGGCTTCATCACGACGCCGCTGGAACGCGAGGTCGCCAGCGCGGAGGGCATCGACTATCTGACCTCGACCAGTTCGGCCGGCGTCAGCGTGATCCAGGCCTACATCCGCCTGGATTACGACCCGAACGAGGCGCTCACCCAGATCGCGGCCAAGGTCAACAAGCTGCGCAGCGAACTGCCGGCCGAGTCCGAAGATCCGGTCATCGACCTGCAGCAGGGCCAGCAGGTCGCGGCGATGTACGTCTCGTTCGCCAGCGACGCGCTCAACGACAACCAGATCACCGACTATCTGACCCGAGCGGTGGAACCGACGATCGCGACGATCCCGGGCGTGCAGCGCGCAGAGATCATGGGTCCGGGCGCGTTCGCGATGCGCGTGTGGCTCAAGCCCGACCGCATGACCGCGCTCGGCGTCACCGCGAGCGACGTGTCGACCGCGCTGCAGTCCAACAACGTGCTGTCCGCGCTGGGCTCGACCAAGGGCCAGATGGTCTCGGTCGATCTCACCGCGCGCACCGACCTGCGCACGCCGGAGGAATTCCGCGCGCTCGTGGTGCGCGAGGCCGACGGCGCGATCGTGCGCCTGGGCGACATCGCCGACGTCGTGCTCGGCTCGGAGAACTACGGCTCGTCGGTCCGCATCAACGGCGCCGCGGCGACGTTCATGGGCATCTACGTGTCACCGGACGCGAACGCGCTCGACGTGATCGCCGATGTGCGCCGCGCCTGGGACAACGAGATCGTGCCGCAGCTGCCCGAAGGCATCGAGGCGACGATTCCCTACGACAGCACCGAGTCGATCCAGGACGGCATCAACGAGGTCATCCGCACGATCATCGAGGCGGTGATCATCGTCATCGTGGTGATCTACCTGTTCCTCGGCTCGTTCCGCAGCGTGCTGATCCCGGCGGTCACGGTGCCGCTGTCGCTGGTCGGCGCGCTGTTCCTGATGCTGCTGATGGGCTTCACGATCAACCTGCTGACCCTGCTGGCGATGGTGCTGGCGATCGGCATCGTCGTCGACGACGCGATCATCGTGCTGGAGAACATCCACCGGCACATCGAAGAAGGCATGACGCCGTTCGACGCGTCGATCCGCGGCGCGCGCGAACTGGCGTGGCCGGTGGTCGCGATGACCACGACGCTGATCGCGGTGTATCTGCCAATCGGCTTCCAGGGCGGCCTGACCGGCGTGCTGTTCACCGAGTTCGCGTTCACCCTGGCAGGCGCGGTGCTGCTGTCGGGCATCGTCGCGCTGACGCTGACCCCGATGATGTGCGCGAAGATCCTCAAGCCTCACGGCGAGCACAGCAAGAGCCGGCTCGAGAAGTGGCTCGACCGCCGCTTCGACTGGCTGCAGCAGGGCTACCAGCGCAAGCTGCACGGCGCGCTGCAGACGCGCGCGGTGATCCTGACCTTCGGCGGCATCGTGCTGGTCTCGTGCGTGTTCCTCTACATCGGCGCGCCCAAGGAACCGGCGCCGCCGGAGGACGAGGGCTTCGTGTTCGCGATCGGCAGCGCCGACGCGGCCAGCACGCTCGACTACGTCGAGAGCTACACCGAGGAGATGACCGCGGTCGTCGAGGAGATCCCCGAGATCAACGACTTCTTCCTGTTCAACGGCGGCTTCGGCGGCATGGGCGGCAGCAACAGCGCGATGGGCGGTTTCGTCATGAAGCCGTGGAGCCAGCGCGACCGCTCGACCAACCAGATCCTGCAGCAGGACCTGCAGCCCAAGCTCGCCGAGATCACCGGCCTGAACATCTTCGCGCTGGTGCCGCCGTCGTTGCCGTCGGCCGGTGGCGACGGTGGCGGCGAGTTCCTGATCGGCGGCATCGGCTCGCTGGAACAGCTGTCGGAGATCGCCGACGAGGTGGTCGCACGTGCGCAGGCCAGCAGCCGTTTCATCTTCCTCGACAAGGACCTGAAGATCGACAAGCCGCGCGTGGAAGTGCAGATCGACCGCGACAAGGCGGCGCTGCTCGGCATCGACATGCGCACGCTCGCGGCCGACATGAGCGCGCTGCTGGCCGGCGGCTACGTCAACCGCTTCGCGATGCAGAACCGCTCCTACCGCGTGATTCCGCAGGTGCAGCGCAGCGACCGGCTCAACGCCGAGCAGCTGGGCAACTACTACACCCGCACCCGCGACGGCGACCTGATTCCGCTGTCGACGGTGATCTCGTTCAAGGAGAGCGCGCAGCCGCAGTCGCTCAAGCGCTTCCAGCAGCTCAATGCGGTCGGCATCACCTTCGCCCCGCGGCCCGGCGTGACCAAGGGCGAGGCGCTGCGCGTGCTCGACGAGATCGCCGCCCAGGTGCTGCCGCAGGGCTACAGCGTGGACTACGCCGGCGAATCGCGGCAGTTCAAGCAGGAGGGCACGACGATGCTGATCACCCTCGCGTTCGCGCTGGTGATCATCTTCCTGGTGCTGGCGGCGCAGTTCGAGAGCTTCCGCGACGCCTTGATCATGCTGGCCACGGTACCGATGGCGATCAGCGGCGCGCTGCTGGTGCTCAACGCGCTGGCGCTGCTGTCGGGCATCCTGCAGTTCGCCGGCATCGAGGCCTTCCCCGGCATGTCGATCAACATCTACACGCAGGTGGGCCTGGTGACGCTGGTCGGCGTGATCTCCAAGCACGGCATCCTCATCGTGGAATTCGCGAACAAGCTGCAGGTCAACGAGGGCGTGTCGAAGGCCGAGGCCATCGAACGCGCCGCTGCGATCCGCCTGCGCCCGGTGCTGATGACGACCGCAGCCCTGGTGTTCGCGATGGTGCCGCTGCTGATCGCCAGCGGCCCCGGGGCCGCGGCGCGCTTCTCGATGGGGCTGGTGATCGCCGCCGGCATGTCGATCGGCACCGCGTTCACCCTGTTCGTGCTGCCGGCGTTCTACCTGTTGCTGGCCCGCGACCACAGCCATGACCGCGATGCGGTCGAGGCGCAGGATGCGGACCGTCGCGACGGAGAGGACCTGACGCCGGCGCCGCAGGGACATTGAGTTCCGGCGGCAGGTGGAACGCAAAAGGCGCGGCTTCGGCCGCGCCTTTTTCTTGTGGATCATTCGAGTGCGGTCAGAGTGGCGATGATGGGTTTCGCTGCACTCCACCCATCCTACGAATGCACTGGCAACTCCACCGTAGGATGGCTGGAGCGCCAGCGAAACCCATCGCATGCAGCTACAGCGTCGCGATCCACTCCGCATCGAACGACAACGTTGCAGGCAGATCGCGCCCTTCCGCAACGAACGGCAACACGCCGAGACACGGCGCCGGCAGGGCCTCCGTCAACAACCCGACGTAGTCGTCCGCTCGCGCGAAATCCGGATCGATGCGGTTGCCGATCCATCCCACCAGCCGGCAGCCATCCGCCGCGATCGCACGCGCGGTCAGCCGCGCATGGCTCAGGCAACCGAGCCTGAGCCCGACCACCAGCACCACCGCGCCGCCGATATGCCGCGCGAGATCCCGGTGTTCGAGCCCCTCGGCCAGCGGCGCATCCCAGCCGCCCGCGCCCTCGACCAGCACGACGTCGGCGCGCGCCGCGAGCCGCGCATGCGCCGCATACGGGGCTGCGATATCGACGGTCACGCCCGCCGCGATCGCGGCCAACGTCGGCGCCGTGGGCTCCGGCAGCGCGACCGGATTGACGTCGGCATAGTCCGGCTGCGGATCGCTGGCCGCCTGCAGCGCCAACGCATCCGCGTTGCGCCAGCGCCCGTCGATCCAGTCGCAGCCGCTGGCGACCGGCTTCATGCCGACCGCACGCAGGCCGGTCGCGCGAAATGCATGCAGCAGCGCGACGCTCGAATGGGTCTTGCCGATGCCGGTGTCGGTTCCGGTGACCAGAACACTGCGCGTGCTCATGCGGCGTCCGATGCCGCGCGCACCTGCATGTCCCGACGCGAAGACCGCGTGCCAAGCGGGCACAAGCCGTCGGCATCGCGCGGCAGACGATCCGACCGGTCGGGCCCGCGCGGGGCCGCTGCTACACTCGACAGCATGTTCACTTCATCTCCCCTGACCGGCTCCAAGGCCGAACAGTATGCCGCGCTGGCGGCGCAGGCACGGGCGCTGCTGCACGGCGAACGCGATGCGATCGCCAATGCGGCGAACCTCTCCGCGCTGGTCTATCACGCATTGCCGGACCTCAACTGGGCCGGCTTCTATCTCTTCGACGGCACCGAATTGGTCGTTGGTCCGTTCCAGGGCCTGCCGGCCTGCGTGCGGATTCCGCTCGACAAGGGCGTCTGCGGCGCCGCGGCGCGCACGCGCACGACGCAGCGCATCGACGACGTGCACGCGTTCCCGGGACACATCGCCTGCGACAGCGCCTCGCGCTCGGAACTCGTCGTGCCCCTGCACACCGGCGAGCGCCTGGTCGGCGTGTTCGACCTCGACAGTCCGCTGCCCGCGCGTTTCGACGTTGAAGACCAGACAGGCATCGAATCGCTCGCCGCCATCTATCTCGAATCGCTGCGATGACCACGCCGACGCCCCTGAAGCTGCGCAACATCGGTCCCAAGTCCGCGGCCTGGCTGCGTCAGGTCGGCCTGCGCACGCGCGAGGACCTGGAGGCCGCGGGCGCGGTGGACGCGTTCGTCAAAGTGCGCCGCGCCGGCTTCAAGCCCAGCCTCAACCTGCTGTATTCGCTGGAAGGCGCCCTGCTCGACTGCCACTGGCAGGACGTGCCCGAAGCGCGCCGCGTGCAACTGGTCGAGGCCGCGGAAGCCGCGATCGCGCTGCTGCCCGACCCACGCGCGCGCATGGCGGCCGGTCCGGTGACGACGACCGTCAGCGAAACCGTCGAGTCCGAATCGCCGTTCGACCGTCGCGACGACTGACCACGCGACCCGCGCGCCATGGCCGCGCCTGCGGCGCCGCGCTCACGTACAATCCGCGCCAGCTTCATGGTGACCCGCCGGCATTCCGCCGTCCGGGTTGAAACGGGAAGCCGGTGACGCGCGTATGCGCCATTCCGGCACTGCCCCCGCAACGGTAAGCGTGTTCAAGGCATCGCATCCGCCACTGTGCTCCGGCACGGGAAGGCGCGACGCCCGGGAGTCCTGCTCCCACGCGCGAGTCCGGAGACCGGCCACGGAGTCTTCTTCGATTGCGATGCGGCGGGCATCGCGGCGGCGTTCCGGACGGCCCTGTGCGCGTCCGGTCGGCAGCCCTGTTCCGTCCTCGCGATCTCCAGACCGACCGATCCGCGTGCGTGGGTGCACGCGCCAAGGAGACCGCAATGCCGTTCCGTACCCTGACCGTGGCGATCGTCGCCGCCCTCGCCTCGCCGCTGGCCACCGCCGCGACCGCCACCGATGCGCGCGACCTCGACACCGTGCTCGTCACCGCCAACCGCAGCGAAAGCACGCTCGGCGACACCATCGTGCCGGCCCAGGTCATCGACCGCGCCGAGATCGAACGCACCCAGGCGCGCGACGTCATCGAACTGCTGCGCGGCCGCGCCGGCATCCAGATCACCAGCCAGGGCGGCCCCGGCAAGCTCAGTTCGGTCTTCATGCGCGGCAGCGAGTCCGATCACGTACTGGTGCTGGTCGACGGCGTGCGCATCGGCTCGGTGACCGCCGGCATGGCCGCGTTCCAGGACATCCCGGTCGACCAGATCGAGCGCATCGAGATCGTCCGCGGCCCGCGTTCGAGCCTCTACGGCTCCGAAGCGATCGGCGGCGTCATCCAGATCTTCACCCGCAGGAACACCGGTGCGATCAGCCCGCACGCGCGCATCGGCGTGGGCAGCCACGACCTGCGCGAAGCCAGCGCCGGCATCGGCGGCCGCGCCGGCCGCGGCTGGTTCGGCGTCGACGCCGCGTTCCAGCGCACCGACGGCATCGATGCCTGTCGCGGCTCGGGCACGCTGTTCCAGGGCTGCTTTACCGATGAACCCGACCGTGATGGTTACCGCAACCGTTCGCTCAACCTGCGCGGCGGCGTCGAGCTGGCCGAAGGCCTCACCCTCGAAGGCAATGCCTTGCATGCCGATGCCTTCAACGAATACGACGGCAGCTATGGCAATGAAGCAGAGAATGTCCAGCAGGTCGCTGGCGGCAAGTTGACCTACGCACCATCGGAGGTGGTCCGACTGACCGCGCAGGCTGGCCGCTCCTACGACAAGTCGATGAGCTACCAGCGCGATGCGGCGACAGGCACGCGCAGCGATCTCGGTCACCTGGATACCCGTCGCGACACCGCTTCGCTTCAGGCCGATTTCGGCCTCGCACCGACCCAGGCCTTCAGTCTCGGTTTCGACTGGCAATCCGACAACGTGGACAGCCGGACCGCATATGCGGTCACCCAGCGCGACAACTATGCGACTTTCGCCGAATACCAGGGACGATTCGGTGCGCACCGCCTGCAGGCCAGCGCCCGTTACGACGACAACGAACAGTTCGGCGGCCACGGAACCGGCAGCCTGGGCTGGGGCATGGACCTCGATCGCGGATTCCGCTTCAACGCGTCCGTGGGTACCGGTTTCAAGGCGCCCACCTTCAACGACCTGTATTACCCCGGCTCCGAGAGTCCCGATCTGAAGCCGGAGCGTTCGAAGAGCGCGAATGTCGGTCTTGCCCAGTACGCGGATAACTGGAACTGGTCGATCAATGTCTTCGAAAGCCGTATCGATGATCTGATCGTCTTCGTCTATCCACCGCCGGATTACATCGGCACCGGCATGAACATCGAACAGGCCCGCATCCGCGGCGCCGAACTGACCTTTTCGACCACGCTCGCGGGCTTCGACCTGTCGACCGAACTGAGCCACGTCGATCCGCGCGACCGTAGCGACAGCGCCAACCACGGCAACCTGCTCGCCCGCCGTGCGCGCAACAGCGGCCGCCTCGACATCGACCGCAGCTTCGGCGACTTCCGCGTCGGCACCACGCTGCGCGGCAGCGGCAGCCGCTTCGACAATCCGACCAATACGGTGCGCGTCGCCGGTCACGGCACGCTCGACCTGCGCGCGGCCTGGGCGTTCAACCCGGACTGGACGCTGGAAGCTCGCGCGACCAATGTGCTCGACAAGGACTACGAGACCATCGCGTGGTACTACCAGCCGGGCCGCGAATACGGTCTGGCGCTGCGCTGGTCGCCGGCTAGTCGCTGACTACACAGAAGCCCCGCATCCGCGGGGCTTTTTCTGGGGAACACGATGCTCAGGAGGCTGGCGGAATGCCCGATGCCTGAGTGCCTTGGCCCTGCGTCATTTCGTGACCCGGCCGCCGTCCTCTCTGCGCCGAACAGACAACTGGCCAATCGATTGCAGGGAAATGCATGAGACGTTCGTGCGCTTCATGCCGTACCGAGTGAACGCGTGCCGCGCCTCGACGCGTGACGAGCGGCGCGGACGCGCCAGCGAGCCGGGTCTGCGGCGTGGTGCGCAGGTCCGCCGATCACGCTGCGAGCAATGCCCGCAGCATCGACGGAATGCCCGACGAAGCGGCCGCGACGTTGTCGAGCACATCCTCGAACGTGATCACCTCGTCCACCTGCGGCCCCGCGCCCGCCGCCCAGTTGGCGACGATCGCCAGGCATGCATAGTCCAGCCCGAGCTCGCGCGCGAGGCCGGCCTCGGGCATGCCGGTCATGCCGACCAGATCGCAGCCGTCGCGGCGCATCCGCGCGATCTCCGCCCGCGTCTCCAGCCGCGGCCCCTGCGTCGCGCCGTAGCAGCCGCCATCGACGAGCGCGACGCCGGCCGCGGACGCCGCCTCGACCACGCGCCTGCGCAGCGACGGCGTGTAGGGATCACCGAAGTCGACGTGCAGCACGTCGGTGCCCTCTTCCTCGCAATAGGTCGACACCCGGCCCCAGGTGTAGTCGATCAACTGGTCCGGACACGCCAGCACGCGCGGACCGAAGCGCTCGGTGATCCCGCCGACGGTATTGAGCGCCAGCACCCGCGTCGCGCCCAGCGCCTGCAATGCGGAGAGATTGGCCCGGTAGTTCACCCGATGCGGCGGCACAGAATGCCCCTCGCCATGCCGCGCGAGAAACGCGACGCGCCTGCCGTCGAGCGTGCCGACACGCACCGGTCCCGACAGCGCGCCGTAGCGCGTGACCGGCTGATGCGGTTCCACGTCCTGCAGGTCGGCCAACTGATAGAGGCCGGTGCCGCCGATGACGGCCAGGTCGATGTCGAGGTGCATGGGGGTTCTCGCGGTTTGGACGGGGGCGGGTCGCTATTGTCCGATGACACGCCTTAAAACGGCAGCAAGAAGTGTTTGTCGATCAGGTCTGGACGGGTCTGTTCTCACACTTCGTGACGCAGTGGCGATCCTCAGCAGACCCGGAGGGCGCCGCACATGGATGTGCGGCGTTTTTCGACCGAGCCAGGATGGCGAGTCGAAAAATCCCGGAACGAATGACACGCCGGATTTGCTTCGTCGGGGCTGGCCCTTTTCTTTGGTTCCGTT